>JAABUN010000911.1_pt1 | contig 71835 bp, 50 predicted proteins | sample 5559311 | NCBI WGS metagenome assembly JAABUN01 (sample SAMN10711877, study PRJNA513370) | rock metagenome | isolation source: Antarctica rocks | place: Antarctica: Victoria Land, Siegfried Peak sud | reverse complement strand
GACGGCATTTATATACCAAGGACGCTCCCCTCCTTACAACAAAGTTGAACTGATTAATTGAGAAAAAATATTAAAAAAATCTATAATTTTAGAAAAAGAAAAACTCAAAAACAAATATATAAGGAAAGCCAGAGGGAAGGAAGAGGTTACACAGAGGCATTCTCTGTGTAACCTCTTCCTTCCCTCTGGCTTTACTCCGTGGTTATATTTTTCTTACGCAAAGGTTTCTCAGTAAGTATATAAGCCCTACTAAGGATTAGATTAGAAAAGCGTCTTCACACGTACAAACGTTCCTGTTGAATCGAATTCGAGCGCATACCTGGTACTGTTAGCATTAATTATAACTATATAAGCTTTCACCGTTCCAGTGTAATGCTATCCCTTACCTGGCCTCGACCGCAAGGCTGTACTATGTATATGCTGTCTGTTGATGCTGAAGTGCTGCTTGTAGCTACTGTAATAGTTGCAGCAGCAGTTGAAGTATCTGTAGTGCCTGATTCTACAGAATTATCTTTTTTGCAGGAGCTCACTGCTAAGATTACAGCAGTAATTAAATAAATAATAGACTTGATTTTTATTGAAGAATTCATGACTGATAAATTAAAATGTTAAAAAAAATTAATGACTCTTTTTAATAACTGGTTTTAGAAATGTTTTAATAAGCATCAATTTTAATTTATACGGATTGTTTTACAGCAGATCGAATTTATAGAAATGATAAAAGTTTAAATTAGCGGGTAAGTTATCGGTGAATAGCAATAATGTATATGTGAATCCATGGAACAACTCGTGATATGTACTGTATAAATTGATGCATTCGCTATCCGCTATCAGGAGGAAACTAAATACACATTGATCTGCTGACTGCGGATAGCTTACCACCAATTGATAATCAAGTTTCATGATTCACATTATACCGTTATATTTTATTCATCGGTTCATTTAATCGGGCTACCGGAATATATTAACGGGTGCATCTTAAATTATCGCAGCTTAATTGTAAATTTAAGGAACTAACATCCCTTGTTATGACAAGAGCATTTAATTGCAGCTATAAGTGCTCATTATGATAAGCTGAATGCCTTAAACAAGATTAGCCATGCAATACAAAATAATTTTCTTTAGCCTGTTTAGTATAATCATACTCACCGCACCAAATTGTAAAAAAACAAACACCAAGGAACAACTGCCACCCGAAACCCAAGAAGGTAAATTTACCTTTGGCTGCAAAGTGGATGGTAAAATTTATACTGCAAGTGGGATGGGTGGACTGCTTTCTAATCAGCATATTAGTTATAACCTAATTACTTCAGATAGTTCAATATACATTTCTGCAAGAAACACAAATAATCCCAACTTTAGCTTTGATTTGACCATACATTATTTAGGCACTCTCGGAACATACTTAATGAAAACTTACCCATATGAAGGAATTTTTAGCGACTATAGTAATGGTACTATTCCTGGGGCTTTAAATATATTTACGACCGCAGATAGTTATATTGGTAAAGTTACTATCAAGTACTTTAATGGGTCTTATAAACCTTACAATAAAGGAACCATTATGGCTGGCACTTTCGAAATGGATGCTGTAAATGGCAACGGTAAAATTATACATATTACAGAAGGTAGATTTGATGTTGGGCAATAAAATCTAAACTCACAAAAAAACCTTTAAATGAAAAATAAATTACTTTACCTGCTGATGATAATTGCATTATCAGTTAGCAACAGGGCGTATGCTCAAACTGAAATAGAAATTGATGCCAATGGCAGAACGTATTCTCAAATATTTGACAGCCTGAGTTCAGGCCTGATACCTGCCCGTATTCCTTATGGTATTTTGTATGACAGGGTATATCCATGGAGCGGGCTTAGCCAATGGACAAATGGAGATACCACTTCGGTAGCTCATTTGTTTCAAAGCTGGTTCGATGCTGAACAAAGTGTTATAGACCCTTCGGTAAGGCCAAACAATTATTCCACCATGCGGGATGAGGTGCAGCATCAAATATTTGAAGCAAAATTACCTATTGTAACGCTTAATTTTCAATTTGGTTATATTGATAGCACGGCTGTACAGGATGGAAGATTAAGTGAATCCAACGGGATACTTACAGATAACCAGCAGGCAAGCCCTTACCTTACAAAGCAGGTAACTATTGCCGGTATTGCTATAGATAAAATATATGCCAATACAAATTATGTATTGCAATATGGTGGTCCCTTGATATTAGACAATACAACAACCGCCATACAAAATATAATGGTAACTAATATTACCGGTGGTACCCAATATACACTTACCGCCGGTGCAGGGCAAATTACTCAATTTACACAGGCAGGTGATAATGTAGTGAGTTTTACTGTTAACCTAAGCGATGGTAACAGTTATATTACGTACCAGGTAATACACGTTGAAGATATCAATGCCGGTTCGGGAGGCAGTGCACAAAGAGTACTAACTCCAACTGGTCCAAACTGTGTACCTACTAATGACTTGATTGAATCTGAAATTCCTTTCCAGGGATATAATGAAGCACAAGCCACTAACAGCTTTGCAGATTATCATATTTACTACCATACACAAAGCCCCAATGGTACTGACTGTGAAAAAGTATTAAGAAAGCCAATAATTGTTTTGGATGGATTTGATCCAAAAGACGAAAGAAAATATTATGACCTTTATAAGAACTATTTAATAAATAATGATAATGGAGCATTACTTGGAAATGATTTAAGAGACAAAGGATATGATGTAATAATATTGAATTTCCCAGTATTAGGCAGCCCCATAGAAGGAGAAAACGGAGTGTCACGGTTACGAATTCCTGCTGATGTAAAAGTAAACGGCACTCCGCAAACCAATAAAAATAACTGATAAGATAGGAACTATTAAAAAGCGTTATACCTATTCTGAAAATCTTATTTCGATCACGATTAATATTTCTTCGCTACCACCTGATATTTATTACATTCAGATATTTGATGATAAAAAATGGACAAGCAAAGCAATCAGTAAAAAATAAATGAATATGTTTTTATAAACCGCCTCAAGCATTTGAGGCGGTTTATTTTTTTAAGAGATATGTAATTAAGCACAATACCCTAGCTTAGCGAAGAATGGCTAACTATCAGCAGGAAACTTAATACACATTGATCTACTGAAAGCTGAAATCAATTTATTCATCGGTTCATTTAATCCGGCTACCGGGATATATTAATTGCTCACCAAAATTTTTTCTAATCTTTGCTTTAAGAATAATGCAAATAATTATGACCTGATTGATTTACATCAAACAAATATTTAACAATCTTATCGAAACTTTTAAAGTAATTTTTATTGTACTGTTAATAGGGAATGGAATATTACGAATTCAGGAATTATTTGAGCAACAAGCAACATGATAGAGGAAATTTTCGTTCTGAAATCATTGCTAACAGCATTTTGGAAACTAATACCATTATATTTCTTTTAAATGCTGACTGCTGATAGCTTATTTTTTAGTCAGTTTAAAATTAATATAACACTAACACCCATTTAATTTCATTACCGGCAAATGAGCAATGAATGATATATAAAAGGATTTTTTACCTGTTTATATTTATAAGATGTACGCTTTGTATTAATGCCCAGGATAGGTCCACAGCAACATTTGATAAATGCGGAACCATGCAAAGGCTTGAAGCAAAATTTCAGCGTAACCCTTCTCTCAAAATCCGCTTCGAAGCGCAACGTTTAACTTTTAATGCCAGGATAAGACAGGTAATAAACAGTACTGATAATAGAGTAGATGATAACGGACCAAACTTAAAGAGTATCAGTATAATACCCGTAGTTTTTCATATCGTATTACCCGATCCGAATGTTGTTACAGACGAGCAGATTATGGCTCAATTGGATACACTTAATAAAGACTACGCTGGTATTAATGGAGACTCCGTAAAAATTCCTTCCTATTTCAAATCTCTGTTCGGTAAATCAGGGGTACAGTTTTGCCTTGCACAACGGACTCCCTCAGGTGAAATATCAAATGGCATAGACAGAATCATTACTAAACAAACTTCTTTTAATAATACAACGGAGGACGTTAAACATAGTTCCTGGGGCGGTAGGGATATCTGGAATGGCAACAAATATTACAATGTATGGATATGTACCCTTTCTAATGGAATTGTAGGCTATGGTACTTTTCCCGGTGATGGCCAGCCTGATGAACAGGGATCGGTAATTGATTATCGCTCCTTGCCAGGCGGTTCTTTTACAGGATTCAATACCGGCAAAACCTTAACACATGAAACTGGTCACTATTTTAACCTTTATCATATATGGGGAGATGATAACGGTGCCTGCACCGGCTCTGATTTTGTAGACGATACACCCAACCAGGCTAATTCAACCTCGGGCTGTTTTACGGGAATCAAGACAGATACCTGCACCACAGGCAGTAACGGCATCATGTACCAGAATTATATGGATTACAGTAATGATGATTGCCTTATTATGTTTACTTTACAACAGGTTACCCGTATAGAAAGCGCCTTATTGGTATATCGTTCTTCCCTGCTGAGTTCAGACGCATGTCAGCCTGTAGTATTAAAAAATTATGATGCAAAGCTCCTGGCTATCTTACAACCTTCTCAACGGGTATGTGCAACCGCTTTTACACCTGTTATTACTTTAAAGAATAACGGATCACAAACATTAACATCACTGACTATCAACGGACGAATTGACAACGGCCCCGTTTTTACGTATAATTGGATTGGTTCCATTAGCAGGTTAGGGGTTGCTACTGTAACGCTTACTCCTCTTACAACCACCACCGGGCAACATAGGCTTACCTTATACATATCCAATCCCAATAATACCACAGATGAAGATCGTTCCAACGATACCCTCGCTGTAAATTACCAGTATTATGAACCTGTAGCCATTGTGTCGGAAAGCTTTGAAGGAAATGTTTTTCCTCCGTTAGGCTGGGATCTCTTTAATCCCGATAACCTGTTAACCTGGGGCCGTGTTACAGGCATTGCGAAAACCGGTAATGCCAGTGTGGTGATAGATAATTTCAGTACTGGGTTTGATGGCCGGAAAGATGACCTTCGTTTACCGGATGTGTTATTACCCTCAACTTTGGATTCAGCCTTTTTCTCTTTCCAGGTTGCAGCAGCCGTTCGTGCTTCCGGCAATATTCCGGATACGCTGGAAGTGCTTGTAAGTAAAGATTGCGGTCTGACTTATACCAGCATCTACAAAAAATATGGCAGTAATCTTATTACCAGAAAAACTGCCACCACTAATGCGTTTGCTCCAACTACTGTGGAATGGAGAAAAGATTCTATTAACATGGCAGGATATATCGGTGGAGGTAACATCCTGATAGCGTTCAGGAATACCACTGAAAATGAAAATAATATCTACCTGGATGATGTTAACCTGCGTACAGTTGCCATTAATCCTTATTTAAAAGCGAAGGGCTTTTTGATAACACCCAATCCGGTACAATCAGCAGTGACTGTACAGTTTTATCCGCAGCCAATCAATCTTCGGGCAATACAGATTTATAGCATCACAGGACAGAAACTGCTGGAGCTTAACACCACGGGTCAGCCAAATAATTACTACAGTTTCAATATGAGTTCTTATGCCGCCGGAACTTATATGGTAAGGGCAGTATTTACGGATAAGGTGTTAATGAAAAAGATTATAAAGCTGTAACATTTTTTGAAGCAGGATTTACAGGATGAAAGAATAATTTTGAAGCAGGATTTACAGGATGAAAGAATAATTTTCAGAATTTTGCAGATCAAAAATCTGTATATTAAATGCTGAACCCGGACGACAAAATTCTGAAAATTATTCTTCCATCCTGTAAATCCTGCTTCAAAATAATAATTGCACTCGTTACCATTATATTTGCCTGCAGAAATTTTACGGCACTCACATGTCACCAACAAAATAATCATGCCTTCAAAAAGAAGATATTTAATTTTCACAATTACAATCCTATTTTTATCAGCAGGATTTACAGGATGAAAGAATAATTATCATAATTTTGCAGATCAAAAATCTGTATATTAAATGCTGAGCCCGGACGACAAAATTCTGAAAATTATTCTTCCATCCTGAAAATCCTGCTTCAAAATAATAATTGCACTCGTTACCATTATATTTGCCTGCATTAGTTTTACGGCACTCACATGTCACCAACAATTATAATCATGACTTCAAAAAGAAGCTATTTAGTTTTCACAATTACAATCATATTTTTATCAGCAGGTATTATTAACTTTTCTACTGCCCAAACACCAACACTTAATCGTCCTAAACTGGTTGTTGGTATTGTTGTAGACCAGATGCGTTGGGATTACCTGTACCGTTATTACGATCGTTACAAGGAAGGCGGCTTTAAACGATTACTTGGCGAAGGTTTTACATGTGAAAATACTTTTATCAGTCACTTACCATCATTTACCGCTGTAGGACATAGCACCATATTTACCGGTTCGGTTCCAGCTATTCATGGCATCACAGGGAACGACTTTGTTGATCAGCTGAGTGGTAAATCCATCTATTGCACAGAAGATTCAAGTGTACAGTCTGTTGGTTGTAACAACACGGCTGGTAAAATGTCGCCAAGAAATTTGCTTGCATCTACCATGACGGATGAATTGAGGCTGGCTACTAATTACCAGTCAAAGGTAGTAGGTATTTCTTTAAAGGACAGGGCCTCTATATTACCGGCCGGACATTCGGCCAATGCTGCATTCTGGTTTGATGACGCATCAGGCAACTTTATAACCAGCACTTACTACATGAAAGACCTGCCTGAATGGGTAAAACAATTTAATAACAGTAATGAGCCAGCGAAGTTGCTGGCTGGTGGCTGGAATACTTTATATCCCATCAATACTTATACTCAAAGCTCTGAGGATAACGTAGCCTGGGAAGGAACTTTTCCTGGTGAAACCATTCCTGTCTTTCCTCATGATATGGCGCGGATTTATAAAGAAAGCCGCGTCAGTTTCAGAAGCACACCTTATGGTAATACGCTAACAGCAGATTTTGCGAAAGCAGCCATAGACGGCTATAAACTAGGAACAGGTAAAGCTACTGATTTCCTTACGGTTAATTTTGCTTCAGCAGACTATGTTGGACACATGTATGGCCCTAATTCTATAGAAGTGGAAGATACTTATTTACGCCTCGATAAGGAACTGACAACCTTCTTCCGGTACCTTGATCAGAAAGTAGGCAAAGGTAATTACCTGATATTTTTAACTGCAGATCATGGTGCGGCTAACTCTATAAAATATATGCAGGCTCATGGAGTTACTTCCAATGTTTTAAGTGTAAGAACCCTGATGATAAAGTTAAATGAAGTGCTGAAATCAAAATTTAGTGTGGATACTTTAGTTCGTTCAGGTACTAATTACCATGTCAATTTTAATATTAATAAAATTGAACAGCAGCATTTGAATTATGATTCTGTAAAAAACGTTTCTGTTGAATGGTTGCAACGCCAGCCAGGGGTGCAGAATGCTGTTGACATAGCGCATATCGGAGAATCGCCCATGGTAGAGCCTGTAAAAACAATGATTATTAATGGATACAATTTAAAACGAACAGGGGCTGTGGTAATCATTCCGGAACCCGGATGGTTCGAAGGGTCCGAAAAAGGTACCACACATGGATCCTGGAATCCTTACGACACGCACCTTCCCTTAATTTTTATGGGTTGGAATATAAAGCATGGTTCTACAAACACCGTAGTTAATATGACAGATATCGCACCAACCGTTTCTGCATTGCTTCATATTCAGGTGCCTGATGGCTGTGTTGGCAAGCCGATCGTTGAGGTAATGAAATAGAATGATGAATGATTAATTATTAATGTTGATCAGGAGTTATCTACGCTTTAATACAAACCTAGAATGATATTATTATTTTAACTGCATTTAATTTTATTCATCTCGTAATTAATCATTAATAATTAATCATTCATACCTGATACCTCGTACCTGTTTCTAATCATTTACCATTAGAATCTCTCAAAAATCATAGAAATAAGACAGGTTGCAATAATAGAATGGCAATTTCGTTTTAATTGCTTGTTGAATAGTGATAAATATGATCCGAAAATTTCATCATTTATTCTGTTATTGAATAATACATATCAATAATCCGTTCCTGCCAGGTACAACGATTGCAAATCTTATATCTAAATTGTAAATCTTACTTTATCATAATGCATAAATTTATTTTCGTATTTATACTTATTTGTAGTTATAATGTTTCCTTTTCTAATGACAGGATTGTTATAGATAGCTCCCTGACTTCGAAGTTGATCGGTAAAGGAATTGATTACCTGGAAGACAAAGATGGTAAAATGGAATTTGAGCAAATCATCCGTTCAGACAAGTTTATGCCGTTAAAAAAAAATATAGCAAATTTCCAGGTTTCCGGATCTGTTTACTGGTTAAAGGTTACAATTGCAAATAAAAATAATGACAAAAACAATCTTATAGAAGTAGTGCAGCCCCTATTATCAATAGTAAATTTTTATTATCCTGACAGTAATAAGGTTTATAAGGTAATCAATGGTGGACAGAATTATTATTTCAGCAAAAGAAAATATAAAGAAAGTACCGGCTTCCTGTACGATCTTGACCTGAAACCAGGAGAAGAAAAAACGTATTATTTAAAGATACAAGGCCACACTCAGATACTTGTTCCGGTACAGGTTATAACATGGGATTGGTTAAATAAAACTATATCAAACCGGGAACTATGGTTCGGAATTTATTGCGGTATTATCATAGTGATGGTTCTCTATAATATCTTTATTTACATGAGTATCCGTGACAAAAGTTACCTGTACTATGTGTTGCATACCTTATTCGTTGGCCTTACCCAAGCTTCTTTACTGGGGTTTACATATAAATATTTTTGGCCCAACTTACCATGGTTTGGGAACTATAGCAACTTTTTATTTACAAGCCTGGTTAGTATTATAGGTGTGCAATTTCTTATTCATTTTATGCATGTGAAGAAACATGCACCAATATTTTTTAAAATTCTCAAGGTCTTTCAAGTTATTTATTTTTTCTTCCTTATAACAAGTTTACTTGGTTATTACTCTGAAACCTATGGAGCCATTTTGTTGACACAATCGGTGATCGCCATCTTTATTCTTGTAATTTCTGTTTATTTATATAATAAGGGATTAGCAGAAGCAAAATATTACCTGATTGGCTGGTCATCATTAATGCTGGGTATCATTGTGTATGTAGCTAAAGATTTTGGACTGTTACCTTATAATAATGTAACAGCGTATTCCCTTCTTTTTGGTTCCTCTGCAGAAGTTACACTGCTTGGCTTTGCGCTTGCTGATAAAATAAATATCTATAAAGTTGATAAGGAAAAGTCACAGGAAGCTGCCTTGCAGGCCCTGTTGGAAAATGAGCGGATAATAAGAGAACAGAATGCAATGCTGGAAAATAAAGTTACTGAAAGAACTAAAGAACTAAGCATCGTTAATAATGATCTGAACAAGGTGTTAAAGGATCTTAAAGATGCGGAAGGCCATTTGGTAGAGTCAGAAAAAATGGCAGCGTTGGGTCAGTTAACAGCTGGTATAGCACATGAAATAAACAATCCTATTAATTTTGTTACATCGAATGTAGTTCCGTTGAAACGTGACATAGATATTTTGCTTGATATGATGAACACTATTGAAGATGTAGGATTATCAGGAATATCATTAGCTGAGAAGCAAAAGCAAATAGAAGAATGTAAAGAAGAAGTAGACTTCGATTATCTTAAAACGGAAATAAATCATTTGTTAAAAGGCATTAATGAAGGAGCCAACAGAACTGCTACAATAGTTAAAGGACTACGTATTTTTTCACGGGTAGACGAAGATGACTCTAAGATTGCAGATATTAATGAAAATTTAGATTCAACCCTCGTATTGGTAAATAATCTTTTGATTAATAAAATAACCCTGGTTAAAGAGTACGGTAATATCCCGATGACCGAATGCTACCCCGGTAAGCTGAACCAGGTTTTCCTTAATATTATTTCTAATGCAATTCATGCTATTAATAAGCAAAACGGTGATAAATCAACAGGACTGCTTAAGATTAAAACCAGTTCAACCGAAGACATAATATCCGTAAGCATTCAGGACAACGGTACGGGGATGGATGAAAACACCAGGAAAAAAATATTCGAGCCTTTCTTTACAACAAAAGATGTAGGGGAAGGAACAGGCCTTGGGATGTCAATTGCTTATAATATCATTAAAAAACACAACGCAAATATTCATATTAATTCAGCATTAGGTAAGGGAACGGAATTTATTATAGATTTACCCATTATTTACTCATTTTAGTCTGCTAACAATAGTGACAGCGCAAGAGAAAATAAAAATTTTATACGTTGATGATGAAATCAATAACCTGGTTGGTTTCAAAGCTACCTTCAGGTTCGATTATAAAATTTTTACAGCTGATAATATCACCGAAGCCTACCTGCATCTTAACCAGCATCCTGATTTGAGGATAATATTTTGCGACCAGAGAATGCCTGAGAAAACAGGGGTGCAGTTTTTTGAAGACATCCGCGAACAGTTCCCTCATCCTATAAGAATATTACTGACAGGTTATACAGACGTAGAATCTGTTATTGAAGCCATTAACCGGAGCAACATTTACCGGTATGTAAAAAAACCATGGGTAGATTCAGATATTCTTTCAGCAATTGAGGATGGCAACAGGTATTACCTGGTTAATTCTATGATTGCTATCAAGAATGAAGAATTGCAAAAGGCTTATGATGAGCTGGATAAATTTGCGTACAGCGTTACCCATGATATCAGAAGGCCGCTGTTGAGTATTCTGGGGGCAATTGATGTGGCACAATATATTGACGATATTACTGAGTTAAAGGAAATGCTGCACATGATGGAAGAATCAGTTAAAAATCTTGACGAATATATTCAGAATATTCATGATTACTATAATCTTAAACGGGGCGAGTTGAACATTGAGGAGATTGATTTCAATGAAATAATAAAAGAACAGGAGGATACTTTCGATAGTTTTATTAAAGGGGCCAATATACGTTTTACCGTTAGTGTTTCACAGCAGGAGCGCTTCCGTAGTGATAACATTTCTATAAGAATGATAATCAACAACCTTGTATCTAATGCGTTTAAATACCAGCAAAAATGTGAGCCGGATAAATATGTTGATATGAATGTAAAGGTTGAAAACGGCTTATTAACTATTATTATAAAAGATAACGGAACTGGTATACACCAAAATCATGTATCTCAGATATTCAATATGTTTTTCAGAGCAACAGCAGCAGAAATCGGTTCCGGCTTTGGATTGTACAATGTAAAAAATGCTTTGACTAAATTAAACGGTGTTATCAAAGTAGATACGGTTTTAGGAAAGGGTTCTGTTTTTACAGTAACTATCCCTAATAAATAATTCAAACGAATGACAGCTTATAAACGGAACTTTATTGTTATTGATGATAATAAACTGGATTGTTTTATCGAACAAAAAATAATAGCTAATACCGGAATAAGTGATAAAATATCTTTATTCCTGGATGCCGGCGAGGCGCTGGCCTTTATTAAAAATAGTGTATCTGACAAAAACGGAGAGAAAAATATTATCCTGGTAGATATTCAGATGCCTCTTATGAACGGGTTTGAATTTGTTGAAGCTTTTGAAAACCTGCCGGGAGATATACAGGATGATTACCAGGTTTTTATGCTGTCTTCTTCCATCAATGAAAATGATCTGAACAGGGTCAGGAATTATAAATCTGTAAAGCAGATTATAAGCAAACCTCTTTCGATAAAAAAACTAGCTGCTTTGATCGAGTAATTTAGCTGTCAGCCATCAGCTGTCAGCTATCAGGAGGAACGTTAATATATAATATGATGGCGGAAGTAAATTTTTGAATCTCAAAGAGAAGTAATTAAAGAATTAAAATACTAAGAAAAAATTATTGACCGTTATGCTTTTTAAAGAAAACTGACAGCTGATAGCTGACAGCTAATAGCTACTCTAAGAGAGCAACTTCTGTCTAAGCAGGAACTCCAGCTGGTCATTGGTGATTGCAAGCTTTTCATTCAACTGTCTTATCTTTTGCTTGTCCTCATAAACCTCATATGCCCTTTTAATGGTCATATTAATTTCTTCTTCAATCCATGGCTTAGCCAGGTAATGATAAATTTTACCTTTGTTAACGGCTTCAATTACCGCATTCATATCTGAGTAGCCCGTTAATAATATCCTCATAGGTTCAGGATATCTTTCTAATATTTTTTCAAGGAATTCAATACCGGTCATGTTCGGCATCCGCTGATCCGTTATAATAATTTCAACGGATTTCGATTCCAGTAATTTCAATGCATCATCGCCACTGTGGGCAATAAGCACGTGATACTTCATACGAAATGCAGCTTTAAAAGAGATAAGGTTGTTTTCTTCGTCGTCAACATAAAGTATGTTAATTTTTTTTTCTGCCATGTGTGATAGGGGATTTAAAGCAAGTGATCTTAATCTACAATATACATTAATAACGATTGTTTTGATCAGAAATTACTTAATGCATACAATATTTATTAATTATACGTTAATGTATTAGAATGCCTTCAAATTTTATTAAAAACGCATACCTGAAAAATATGAATGAAGTATACTCTCCACTGATTTTAAAACTAAATAATCACTTAGACAGGACAGCATTCGAAAATCTTATCAATTCTAATGCCGGTATTATTATTCTCAATGAAATAGAGGGCCAGCTCAGGGAATTGATTAAAAGTAACAACCCTTCTATAAAAATTAAATCAGATGACTATCCGGCCCTTATAATAAAACACCTAAAGGGCCATGATATATATGAATACGGCGCCTGGGTTTATTACCCATGGAATAACAAACTGATACATCTTTTGGATGAAGAGGAATTTGTAGAGGTAAGGACTAACAGAAACCGGTATAAGATTACCAGGGAAGAGCAGTATTTATTAAGTAAAAAGAAAATAGGTATTATTGGCTTATCGGTAGGGCAATCAATTGCACTGACTTTAGCAATGGAAAGAACCTGCGGTGAATTAAGACTAGCTGATTTTGATACAGTTGAATTAAGTAATCTCAACAGGATAAGAACCGGGGTTCAAAACCTGGGACTACTAAAAACCGTTATAGCGGCAAGGGAAATAAGTGAGATCGATCCTTACTTAAAAGTGAAAATATTTAATGATGGACTTACATCAGAAAATATTGATACGTATTTTACCGAAGATGGTTGCCTAGATTTACTGGTAGAAGTTTGCGACGGACTGGATGTAAAAATCATAAGCCGTTTTAAAGCAAGGGAATTAAAAATCCCAGTTGTAATGGACACCAATGACCGGGGAATGCTTGATGTAGAACGGTTTGATACTGAAGTGAACAGGCCTATACTTCATGGCCTTGCCGGTGACCTGGATCCTGGCAAAATAAGCGGACTCAGCAATGAGGAAAAAATTCCATATATTTTAAAAATGATTGGTGCTGAAACAATTTCTACCCGGCTTAAAGCATCTATGCTTGAAGTGGAACAATCAATCAATACCTGGCCGCAGCTTGCTTCATCAGTTACCTTAGGCGGGGCAATAACAACCGATGTTTGCCGCAGTATTTTTCTTGACCAGTTTCATGATTCAGGAAGGTATTATATAGATATCAGTGATATCATTAAAGACAAAATAGAAGATGCCGGATCATCCGCTCTTTCAATGAATGAAAAATATGATGGTCCTGCAGTGCTGACACAACAGGATCTTGAAGCTATTGCAAAGAATTATAATCCTGTTGATACAGCTTGTGTAATAACTTCAGATGAACTGCATCAGGTTATAACAGCAGCTAGTCTGGCTCCTTCGGGAGGCAACGCACAACCGTGGAAATTTTTATACCAGCATAATAATCTGTATGTTTTTCACGATGCTTTTTATTCTTATTCATTATTAGATTTTAACAAACTTGGATCCTATATTGCTTTCGGCGCCATGCTTGAAAATATTGAATTAAAAGCAGCATCATTATCGTTAGTAGCTAATGCAGTTGTCTTTCCACTGAAGGATGATCTAAGGTTGATAGCGGTTGTTCATTTTAAAAAGGAACCGGTAAGTACTTCTTTAATTCATCTTGCACCAGTAATCGGAGCAAGGCTCACGAACAGGAATATCTCTTCCAGGAAATTGTTACATAAGGAAGATGCAAATGCCCTGGTATCAATAGCTTCTACTATACCAGGTGCCAGCTTGCAATTATTTGAAAGTGAAGAATGCCTTAAAGAGTTCGATGAAATTTTAACCAATACTGAAAGGCTCAGGTTTTTACATCCTCAGGGTCACTATGATACTTTTGTTAAGGAATTAAGATTTACAAAGGAAGAGATTGAAGCAACCGCAGATGGTTTGGATGTAAATACATTGAATTTAAAGCAGAGTGATATTGCTGCACTAACTGTAGCCAGAGATGCCTCAGCCATTTCTTTTTTACACCGGTTACATAAAGGATCCGGATTTAAAAAAATATCCAGTAAAAACATTTTAGCTGCTTCTTCAATAGGGGTAATAAGTATGGATGGCAATGATCGTTATCACTATTTACAGGGAGGCCGTGCACTGGAAAGAATCTGGTTAGAAGCGAATTTTCGTCAGCTCGCTTTTCAGCCCATCTCGCAAATAATATTTATGCTCGAACTTTTACAATCGCAGGGAAGTTGTCAGTTTAATAGTTACGAGCAAAAAGAATTATGCAGTATTCAGGAACGGTTTACAAAAATAGTTAACCCCGATAATGGTTTACCTGTATTTGTGTTCAGGTTATGTTATGCCGATCAGCCGAATACCAGGTCATTAAGAAGGCCTTTGAAAGAGATGTTCTTTGTAAATGAAATATAAAGTTATTTATTACTTTATAGCATTTCTTTACCGGAAGGCTTTAATAGTAAATTAATTGAGTAATTATTATCACCACGATAATACATGCATACGCACGCTTTGTAAACCTGTAGACTTCGCATTACAGTTTCTGCTTCCGGCGTTTCTTATAACCCCATTGAAAACTTTTTAGTGAATGTTAACAATTAGGTCTTTTAGAGCAGTAGATGATCCTGATTCCTGCAGAATTTTCGCGGATGGTCATGCCAAAGTTTTAATGGATTACGGGGTAACCAAGGTTACTTCTTCAGGCGCCAGTTGGTTTTATAATCCTGCTGTGTACGTAATGATAGCTGAACGTATGGATACCGGGGAAACAGTTGGTGGAATTCGCATTCATATTGCAGATGGTATTACACGTTTGCCGATGGAAGATGCGGTTTCTGCTGTAGATACCGGTGTTTACAACCTGATAGATAATTATACCGCAGAAGGCACCGCTGAACTTTGCGGCTTATGGAACTCGAAAACCACCGCGGGATTAGGAATCGGAAGTTTTTATTTAATGCGCGCAGGTATAAGCGCTGCCCCCCGGCTTAACCTTAAAACACTGTTCGCTTTATGTGCCCCGCATACACTTAAAATAAGTGTTGATAAAGGTTTTGAGGTTGAAAAGTCAATAGGTAAGGAAGGAACTTTTATCTATCCCAAATTAGATTTGCTTGCTACCACCATTATTATAAAAGACCTTGTTAACTTACCTTATGCCCTTCCAAATGAAAGAAACCTGATTTTAGAACTGCGTGAAAAACAAAAACTTAAACGTATAGAATCAGGCCCGAAGGGTGACATGGAAATTCATTATGACCTTGCTAATTTCTGCATCAAGGATAAAGTTCAAATAGAGGATATGGAGGATGTGAATTTGTTTTGAAATTTAGGTATGAGGTATGAGGTATGAGGTATGAGATTTTGCGAGTTAAGATAAGAATTATTAAGCCCGAAGGGCTGACATGATTATAGAAAAAATTGTAATTGTTTGAACAAACCCTGAAAGGGTGGCATAGAGCAATACAGACTCTTAATCATGTCACCCTTTCAGGGTTCGTGTTTTATACTCAATCATTTCTATAATCATGTCAGTCCTTCAGGCTTTATGGTTCTACCTTACACCTTTGTTGTTCTCTTTTTAAACTTCAGCTGTTTCCATTTGTCTGACAAAGAACAAGATTCTATCTATTTAAATTTAAATATGATGCTGATAGCCCGAAAGTTTCAAAATAAAACTGTACTGTTACTAATTTCCGGTGTACTCTTTTCTTCCTTCTTCGCCGGTAATACATCTGGAGTTGCCCGCATCAATTTTCCTTATAAAAAAGCCGGACTTACTGAGCAGCAGGCAGCAGCACATTTGTTGAGCCGCTTTACTTATGGACCTACCCCAGGTCAGATAAATGAGGTGGTAAATACCGGCTTGGAAAAATGGTTTGAACAACAATTGACCGCAAACCTTCCGGATGATTCCCTTAATATCAGACTTTCAGGATTTGAAACACTGAAAATGTCGAACACTGAAATTGTTAATACTTTTCCGCGAGCCCCCAAAGTATTGCGCATGGCAATCAGGGAGGGGGTAATTGATAAAGACTCCATTAACAAATCAGATAAAAAAGAATACCGCAACCAGTTAGCAGCTTATATGCAACAAAAAGGCCTGAAGCCGCAACAGGAATTATACCGCCAGTTTATTAACCAGAAGATCTTAAGGGCAGCTTATACCAGTAACCAGTTACAGGAAATACTCACGGATTTCTGGTTCAACCATTTTAATGTTTCTATTACTAAAAATGATTGCGCAGAATTTATCCCGGCATATGAGCGTGATGTGATACGGCCTAATGTGTTTGGTAAATTTGAAGACCTTCTTTTGGCCACGGCAAAATCTCCCGCAATGCTGTTTTACCTTGATAACTTCAGCAGCTCCGCTGAAAATGCAAATGCCCGGCCGGCAAGTCGTTCAATACAAAAGAAAGCTGCTGCAATAATGGATCAGCAAGACTCATCTACCGGTAAAAACAAAATGGCTCTGAAAGTTCAGCAGGCAAAAAAAGCCGCCGGACTCAATGAAAATTATGCACGTGAGGTTATGGAGCTGCATACGCTTGGAGTAGATGGTGGTTATACACAGCAGGATGTAACCCAGGCTGCCAGAGTACTAACAGGTTGGACAGTTTATCCGTTAAGTGATTATGGAAACAGCAATGCCATAAAAAAAGTTATTGAACGTGTGGGTGAAGATAAGTTGGCAGAACGCGGATTTGTACACCAGGGCGATTTTCTCTTCGCCGTTAATCGTCACGACAAAGGGGAGAAAACAGTTTTAGGAAAACAATTCGCAGCAAATGGAGGGTATGAAGAAGGTGTGGAGCTTTTACATATGTTGGCCCATAATATATCTACCGCTAAGTTTATATCAAAAAAAATTGCTGTAAGATTTGTTAGCGACAATCCACCTCAGCCATTGATCGATAAAATGGTTAAAACATTTATGGATAAAGATGGAGATACGCGGCAGGTACTTATAACAATGGTTTCGTCACCTGAGTTCTGGCAGAAGGAAACATTGCGCGAAAAAACAAAATCGCCTTTTGAATTATCTATAAGCGCTGTTCGCAGTCTTAATGCTGATATTAAACAGCCCTATCAACTATACAACTGGATCAGTAGAATGGGACAGAAAATGTATTTTTACCAGGCACCTACAGGGTTTCCTGACAAGGGACAATACTGGATCAATACCGGTTCTTTACTCAACCGCATGAATTTCGGATTGGCTCTTGCTTCACAACGGATACCGGGCATCAGTTTCGACCTTATGTCATTAAATAATCATCACGAACCGGAAAGCACTCAGGCAGCGTTGCTAGTGTATAGCAAACTGTTTATGCCTGAAAGGAATCTTGATCAAACTATCAAGCGCCTTACGCCATTGCTTAACGATCCGGAACTTGATAAAAAAGTAGACCAGGCAGCAGGTAAAACTGTAGCAACAGCCAGTGCTGGCATAATAAATAATGAAGATGTGATGATGGGCGAAGATATAAAAGATAAAAAGCTTCAGGAAAAACCAGTTAAACCAAATCAAACAGATAATGGTTACACAGCTACGCAGATATTAAAGCCAAACAATTCTATGCTGTCGCAGGTAGTAGGTATTATTATCGGTTCGCCGGAATATCAACGCAGGTAGATGAGTGCAAGTAATATAATCAAATCTTTAAATATTCAACTGCCGTAGCTTAGCAGAGGAGGGTTAGCTTTCAGGAAGATAACTGGTATTGATTTCCTGATAGCTGACTGCTGATAACTAAATCATTTAAAATTTGTTTCATGACATCAAGAAGAGGGTTTCTACAATCAGGTGGACTGGTTCTGTTTGGAATCGGAGTAGGAGGGGTGCCTGCTTTTGTGGCACGTGCTGCGGATAGCAGGAAAATAACATCTCCCTACAAGAAGAAAAAAATAATGGTGTGCATTTTTCAGCGTGGTGCTATGGATGGATTGATGGCTGTTACACCATTTACAGATGAATACCTTAAAAAAGCAAGACCGGGATTGTTTATACCAGCGGAAAAAAGTGCACAATCAACAACGTTAATTGATCTTGATGGCCGCTTCGGACTTCATCCTTCAATGAAAGTTTTTGAACCATTGTTCCGCGAGAAAAGACTGGCGATTGTTCATGGAATCGGGTCACCAAACAATACCCGTTCACATTTTGATGCACAGGATTATATGGAATCTGGTACCCCATTCAATAAGGGAACTGCAAGTGGATGGCTGAACCGGGCTGTAGGCCTGCTTGGCCATGATGCCACACCATTCCGTGCAGTAAGTTTAACTTCTTCCATGCCTCGTTCTTTTTATGGTGATAATCCTTCTGTTGCAATCAGTAATCTTCAGGATTTTTCCATACAGATGAGAGGAAATCCATCAGGTGCAAATATGGCTGCCAAAAGCTTTGAAGATTTGTATGATCAAACTTCTTCGGGCCTGCTTAAAGAAACCGGCAAAGAAAGTTTTAATGCAGTAAAAATGTTGCAGAAGACAGATACGCGTAATTATCAACCTGCTAATAATGCTGTATATCCATCCAGCGCGTTAGGAAATTCTTTGAAGCAAATAGCACAGCTTGTAAAAATGGATGTAGGCCTCGAAGTGGCTTTTGCTGAATCCGGAGGTTGGGATACTCATTTTAACCAGGGCGCTGAGACAGGCATTTTCGCCCGTAACGTTGCTGACCTTAGTAACAGTATCACTGCTTTCTGGACAGACCTTGGCTCATACCAGGATGACCTTACGGTAATGACCATGACCGAATTTGGTCGCACGGTAAAACAAAACGGAACAGGTGGAACTGACCATGGGCGCGCCTCCTGCAACTTTATCTTGGGTAATGATGTGCAAGGTGGGATGGTTCACGGTAGTATCAAACCTTTAGCACCGGAAAACCTGGAAGATGGAAGAGACCTCGCTGTTACCACTGATTTCCGGGCAGTCTTTGGCGAAGTGGCAGACAAACATTTAAAGATAAGCAGCAACCAGATTCTTTTTCCAGATTGGAAAGGAAATAAGATTGGGGTAATGAATGTATAACATTGATAATAACAAAAAAGTTTATGCAAGCGATAATAAAAAATCTGTTGATGGTGTTGGCCTGTGTAGTAATATTTAGTGCCTGCAGTCCATCAAGGGTGGTAGTGAGGGAAAGGCCAAATGCTCCGTATATTGTAAGGCCTGCGCCACCGTATGCCAATGCAGTATGGATGGATGGTGAATGGATATGGCGTGGGGGAAGGTACGAGTATATAAATCCACATTATGTAACACCCCGCAGGGGAAGGGCCTGGGTTCCCGGTCGTTGGATTACCAAGCGTCGGGGAAATGTTTGGGTGAAAGGCAGGTGGAGGTAGTGAGTAGTTGATAACATATTTTATAACCATAGAATTGCCGGAGAGAAAGAAGAGTAACCTCTTTTTTCTCTCTTGTATTTTCCCAGCTGTTATAAAAAATCGCAATCATCAACTTCAGCATTGTTATTTTTGTGATATTCTTAAACAGAATCCTGATTATAATTTTAAAAGATAGAATCAATAAAATAATTATTTTCAATGAACACCTGCCAAACTAATACAATTAACTGCTTACTGTTAGTCATTAATAATTAATTAATCATTATACTACTGTTATTATGAAGAAAATACCTTGCTGCATATATTTTATGTTTTTACTCATTCCGCTTATTAACGCACAGAAGCCTGTTAACATTAATGAACAAAGAGCCGGAATAATTTATAAAAATATTTACCGGGTATTCTATGATGAGCGGAATCATTTATTTCGTGAAACAAATGATACAGGTAAGAATGAAAAATTGCATTCTTACCTCTGGCCCTTATGCGGATTAATTCAAGGGGCTAATGAAATGGATGCCCTGGAACATGACAAGAACACTATGAACCCGGTGATGGAAGCTGTTTATTTATACCGCAGCAATAAACCACCCGTTATTGGTTATGATTCTTATGTTGTGAAAGAAGGTGGTGGTGATCGTTTTTATGATGATAACCAATGGATAGGACTTGCTTGCATAGACGCTTATAACCGCACAAAGAAAAAAACATATTTAGATGTAGCCAGGGAAATATACAAGTTCATGATGTCGGGTTATGATACGGCAGCTGGTGGTGGATTATATTGGAAGGAAGGAGATCATACTTCTAAAAACACCTGTTCAAACGGGCCTGGTGTAATTCTGGCTTTACAATTGTATCTTGTTGAGAAAGAAAAAACTTATCTTGATACTGGGGTTATGATTTATGAATGGACAAAAAACAAATTGCAAAATCCGGAAGGCATTTATTATGATAATATAAAAATTCCCGGTGAAAGGATTGGCAGAGCTACTTATACTTATAATACAGGTACCATGTTACAAAGTGCGGTGCTTTTATATAACATTACTAAAAATAAGGAGTATTTATCAGAGGCACAAAGAGTTGCAAATGCTTCTTTGCAATCTTTTTATAAAGGCAAATTCCCAGGCAACTATTGGTTCAATGCTGTGTTAATGCGTGGTTATATTGAGTTATATAAAGTAGATAAGGATAAAAAATACTTGCAGGCTTTTATTAAAGATGCGGACAGGATTTGGAATGAAGAAAGGGATAACGACAATCTTATCGGAACGAAACAAAAGAAAAATTTGTTGGATCAGTCTGCGATGCTTGAAATTTATTCGCGTATTGCAAAGCTGGAAAAAGAAGGATTTTGATTTCGACAATTTTCGAAGAACCTGCAGTTACACCTATAAGGTTTAGATTCTGGAATTTAAGCCGAATCAATTTAAACCTTATAGGTGAATGAAGGCGAACCCTAGCTGTCACCTATAAGGTTTGAATAGCAACCTCTTTAACCTAAACGCCAAACCTTATAGGTTTAACTGCGCCATTTTACATACTTATTACGAGTAACAATGAAACCGGCCACTTTACAAACTATTAAAGAAGAACTCTTAAACCTGCGGGAGTCAAAGGTTTTAGAAATCTGTCTGCGACTGGCCAAATACAAGAAAGAAAACAAAGAACTATTAAGTTATCTTCTATTCGAAGCGCACGACGAACAAGCTTTTATTGAAAATGCAAAAAAAGAAATGGACGATTCGTTTGATGAAATTAACAGCAATAACGCTTACTTCATAAAAAAATCACTTAGAAAAATATTGAGAACTATCAGTAAATATAGCAGGCATACCGGCACCAAACAATCCGAACTTGAAATGCTGATCCACTTTTGTAAAAATGTAAAAAAGCATAACATATCCTATAATAAAAATACTGCTCTTAAAAGTTTATTTGAAAGACAAATAAAAAAAATAAACATCCTGCTGCCATTGCTTCATGATGATTTACAATACGATTATAAAAAGGAAATTATCTTGGTGGAATAGTGTCAGCTATCAGCAACGAGCAACCATGCCTATCTATCATTAATATTCCTAATTAATCTCTTACCGTTAACAATTAACAATTATTAAATGATCGTGCGTAATTTTTTTAGCATCATATTTATTCTTACATGTTTTGCCGTAATAGCACAGGATGATACTCCGGATGGACGTAGTAAAAAAGATAATTTTTCCAAAATGCGGGAGAAAGATCTAAGAAGTGATATTGCTGCTTTTGCCATGGCAGGCATTGATGAAAGCGTTGGAAAGTTGCCTTTAAAAAGTATTCCTATGACAGACTATGGCAATAACTTCATGAAGTTTGAAGGAAATAATGTATCCGTTACTGTTAAAGCTGGTATGTTCAATCCAGCGAAACATAAATTAAGCTATTATGAAGAAAAGTTTCTTGTAAAAATTGATGGTAAGCCTTACTATGGTAATTATGGAAAAGTGCCTAAAACCATTATTGAATCTTTAACGGTACTGGTAGGTAAGGATACAGTATCCATACCACCCATCGCATATTTTGATCTTTATAATCCCAGCTTCATTTATAAAGATGCTTCCGGAACGGAAAGAACTTTAAACAGTGTTTATTTTTCTCCTGACAAACGTACCATGTATATATACATGCTGAATAAGGAAGATAAGGGCAGCTATGAAGTTACCTGGGTAATTCAGGACAAAAAGTACCTGCGGCGTGTAGTTGATTTCAACCTTCTAAAATAAACTTTATACAATTTATGAAAAAGCGATTGCCACAAATTATTTCCTGCATTGCAGTACTGTTCCATATTGCTACTATTGCACAACCCGTTACTCCTGCCAATGCGCTCAAAAGCTATCTTAACAATAAGGACACGGTTTTTCACTGGGAGCTTAAAGATTCGTTTAATGTTGGTTCAGTAAAAGCTTATGATTTATTGTTAACCTCGCAACACTGGCGAACATATACCTGGACGCATCAGTTAACTGTTTTAGTGCCACCCGATGTTCAGCATGATGAAGCTTTATTATTCATTACAGGAGGTTCGCTAAAAGACGGCCTGCCAAACTGGAATGGTCCTGGCGATGGTTTGTATAAAGGACTGAGCACCATTGCAGCAGCCAACAAAGCTATTACAGCAGTTTTAAGACAAACTCCCAATCAACCGTTATATGGCAATCTTACGGAGGATGCATTGATCTCTTACACACTTCATAATTTTATAAAAGACGGTGATTATACATGGCCGTTACTTTTTCCAATGGTTAAAAGTGCGGTTCGTGCAATGGATGCCATTCAATCTTTTTCCAAACAAAGTTTACACAAGAATATTAAAGACTTTGTTGTATCAGGAGCTTCAAAACGTGGATGGACAACCTGGCTTACTGGTGCCAATGATAAGCGGGTAGTAGCAATTGCTCCCATGGTTATCGATATTTTAAATATGCCTGTCAGTCTCGATTACCAGATTAAAACCTGGAAAGAATACAGCATACAAATTAAAGATTATGTGAACCTGGGTATTCCGCAGGAGGCTCATACAGAATCAGGAACTGCCTTGAATACTATGATCGATCCTTACTCCTATCGGAAAGATCTTGCGATGCCAAAGATGCTGTTTATGGGTACCAATGATGAATACTGGGTGATTGATAACGTTAAAAATTATATTGATAGCATCCCTGGCAGGTACCTGATTAACTATGTTCCCAATGCCGGCCATAACCTTGGCGATGGTAATCAGGCTTTTGAAGGATTAGGCGCTTTTTTTGGAATCACTATTAATCATCAGGCTTACCCTGCCTGCAATTGGAAAACAACTGCTGGCACAGGTAAGGTATCACTTACCATTTCAACAACTTCCAGTAAACTTGTTGACGTAATTTTGTGGTCAGCTGCTTCTGAAGACATTGATTTTCGCAATGATAAATGGAAGTCAAAAAGCCTTGGGCTAGCTCAAAAATCTTCCATTACCGTTAAGGAACCTTTTCCGCAAAAAGGTTATAGTGCATTTTATGTGGACCTGAAGTATAAAGATAATAATGGTGGTACTTTCCTCGTGAGCACCCGTGTATTCGTTACCGATAGTAAAAAAATCTTGTAGCTTTTGAAGTAAGGAAAGAAATTAATCTACTGTTATGTCAACTATAAATTGACGCTTTTGCTATCAGCAGTCAGCTATCAGGAGGAAAGCTTTTCAGGTACTGATCTCCTGATAGCTGACTGCTGATAGCTGATAGCAATTGATACGACATTTTATGGTTGACACGACACTAGATATTCTCCCCTTAAAATTTCTTTGTTTTAATTTTTTTTGTAATTTTGTTTCTCACCAAAGAAAAGGAGGTATTCATGCAATCTGCAGATCAATCATGGACACCTTCGGTTATTAACAATTAACCGAATGTTCATAAAAATAATCTGATGACGCAGGCAAGCGTCAAAAGTCACTAAGAATTCTTAGTGGCTTTTTTGTATAAATTATTCAATAAACTTTATAAGTTTTCTTTGGCCACCTGTAGTACCTTAACGGTAACCAACAGCTGCCCAACATGCCGCATTGTATGTTCTGCCGAATGTGCCAGCAATCCTATAACGGTTGATGGGAGGCTTGCCTTACCCACTGTACGGTATTCCGTTAAAGTTTGCTCCTTTGTAGATCTTAGTTGATCGAGGCATTTATCTATTTGCAGATTAAATCTTATAACCAGCTCTTCTGACCTGCATTCCGGATAAGGCGGATTCTTTTCAGATGTAAGATCCTGCAGTTGGTTTGCATTAAGCGCTTCACCTCTGGCATATGTAAAAAGCCGGTCAGCTACTCCCGCCAGATGTTGCAGATGAAAACCAACAGACGCTAGTCCGGCAGGCCTTTGCCAAAGAAGCGCATCATTAAATCCTGCCATTAATTCCATTACTTCCTCCCCGGCTTGAAGCAGCGCGTGAGCAACAGGTTGAACTAATGCAGGAAACCCGGGGCTCGGCCCACGTAACCAAACTTCCGGAAGTTGGGAATTGGACATATGAATTATTAATTATTAATGATTAACGGTTAATTGTTTGCGTATTCAATTTCCGGGGAAACAAATTAAGCTCTTGCCTTGCCATTAATCAATCAAATTAGTAATTCTATTTAATTATAACATCTTTCCGTTAATAATTAATAATTAACCATTAATCATTAAAATGGCTTCTTCAAAATTACTAATATACATGGCGCTGGGCGCGAACTTAGCGATAGCCGTTACTAAGTTCATAGCGGTGGCAGTAACGGGTAGTTCTGCAATGATCTCTGAAGGCATTTATTCACTGGTAGATACCAGTAATGAAGTGCTTTTATTATTTGGAATAAAAAAAAGTAAAAAGCCTGCAGATGAAGCAAAGCCGTTTGGTTACGGCAAGGAACTATATTTTTGGGCATTTATAGTATCTATCTTAATATTTGGCCTTGGTGGGGGCATTTCTTTTTATGAGGGTATTACACACCTGCAACATCCTGTAATTGTTAAAGATCCATTTTGGAACTATATAGTTTTAGGTATAACTTTTATCTTCGACGGTGTTTCATTTATTACCGCTTTTAAAGAATTTAATATTCAAAGAGGTTCACGGCCTTTCTAGGCGGCAGTATTTATTCAACCGGTGTAGGTAATGATTAATGTTTAATGATTAATGATTAACGGAGAGAAGTTATAAAAAAATTGTAGACTATGGCATTAACTTTTAATAATCAAAAACTATCCGTTATTAATTAATTAATCATTAATAATTATCATTAATGCTGTTCATCATGGGTTTTCATAAATTGCATAGTCTTACAATTAATCATTAATAATTAATCATTAATAATTGTACAAAAAGCTGGTGATAAAAATAGGTTCTAATGTATTAAGCAAAGAAAATGGCTTGCCCGACCTGCAAAGGATGACGCTTCTTACAAATGAAATAGCCGCTTTAAAAAAGCAGGGTATTCAGGTGGTAGTTGTTACATCAGGTGCAGTAGCTGCGGGTAAGGGCCTTGTAAAAGTAAAAGCCAAATCAGATGTAGTGGCTGCCAGGCAATTGCTGGCATCAGTAGGACAGGTAGCGCTTATTAATAATTATTCAGAGCTTTTTAAAAAACATGATTTAGTTTGTTCTCAGGTGCTGGTAACAAAAGACGATTTTCGCGACAGGCTGCATTACCGCAATATGAACAACTGTTTCGAGATATTATTACAACATGATATCATCCCGGTGGTTAATGAAAATGATGTTATTTCTATTACCGAACTGATGTTCACCGATAATGATGAGCTGGCCGGATTAATTGCTTCGATGATAAATGCAGATGCACTCATTATTCTTACTAATGTCAACGGTCTTTACAACGGCGATCCTTCCAATGAAAATTCCTCCATCATTGAACAGGTAGATCCGTCAATGACTGATTTCTCCGCAATGATCACCACAAAAAAATCTAATTTTGGTCGTGGCGGAATGCTTACCAAATGTTTTATGGCGAGTAAGATAGCCCAATTGGGCATTGCTGTTCATATTGGTAACGGAACAGTTGAAGGGGTGCTTCAAAAGATCCTCGAAGGCAGTATCCGGCATACCATGTTTTTACCTTTCAAAGGTGTTTCAGGAAAGAAAAGATGGATAGCACATACAGACACCTATTCGAAAGGGATGGTTACAATAAACAAAGGTGCAAAAACAGCATTAACCGGATCAAAAGCATCCAGCTTGTTGCCGATTGGTATTATCAGCATAGCAGGAGCATTTCAAAAAAAAGATATCATTAAAATAGTGGATGAAGAAGAAAGATTAATAGGTTTGGGTATTGCGGAATACAATTCAGAAAAAGCGCTTGAGCTGGTTGGACAAAAAAATCAAAAACCATTGGTGCACTACGATTATTTATATTTAAGTCAGGAAAATCATTGATATGGATTACCAGCAACTTTTTTCAGCTACGAGGGAGGCAAGCAGGCAGATGATTTCGCTTTCCCCGGATAAAATAAATGAGGTCTTGTCAGATCTGGCCGAAAGCCTGTTGGAGCAATCATCTTTATTACTAAGTGAGAATGAAAAGGATATAGCTAACATGCCGGAAGGTGATCCACGTTACGACCGCCTGCTGCTCAGCAGGGATAGGATAGCATTAATAGCAAATGATGTTCGTAACGTGGTAAGCTTGTCTTCCCCGCTTGGAAATATTTTATCTGAAACTACGCTAAGTAATAATCTTCACATATCAAAAGTTGCCGTCCCGATAGGTGTTATAGGAATAATCTATGAAGCCAGGCCTAATGTTACCTGTGATGCTTTTGTATTATGTTTTAAAACAGGAAATGCCTGTATTTTAAAAGGTGGCAGTGATGCAGAATTTTCTAACATAGCCATGATACAGGTTATAAAAACTGTGTTGAATAAACATGGTTTGAATGAGGATATTGTAAACCTGCTGCCTGCCGGGAGAAACTCAGCAACGGTGCTGCTGGAAGCAACCGGTTGGGTGGATGTAGTTATTCCAAGAGGCAGCCAGGCGCTGATTAATTATGTTAGGGAGCATGCCAAAATTCCGGTAATTGAAACAGGTGCCGGTATTGTTCATACTTATTTTGATGAAACAGGCGATCCCGAAAAAGGTGCTGCTATAATTTTCAATGCTAAAACCAGGCGTGTAAGTGTTTGCAATTGCCTGGATTGTCTTATCATTCATGAAGACAGGCTTGATATTCTTTCTAAATTATTAAAGTCTTTGGAAGAAAAAAACGTGGAGATATTTGCAGACCCACCTTCTTTTAAGGCACTGTCTGGAAATTATCTTTCCTACTTGCTTAACCCTGCCGGTGAAGAACATTTTGGCACGGAGTTTTTGTCGCTAAAGCTGTCAATTAAAACTGTTAGTAACCTGGAGCAGGCGCTGGATCATATTAATAAATATAGTTCAAAGCATAGTGAAGCAATTATATCGGAAGATGCCGGGCATATCGAAAAATTTTTGCAGGCTGTTGATGCTGCGGCTGTTTATGTAAACGCTTCTACAGCATTTACTGATGGCGGAGAATTTGGCCTGGGAGCAGAAATCGGCATCAGCACACAAAAATTACATGCCCGTGGCCCGATGGGTCTGGATGCATTAACAAGTTATAAATGGCTGATCCGTGGCGATGGCCAGGTAAGGGCGGGTTGAAAATATTTGGGGGATGGTTTAATGATATTCTGATAAATTTGTGGTTGGGACTTTATGATTGTGACTGAATCAAAGTTTGCGAACGACGGGACGACAAAAAAGAGGGTTCGACCTGTGAGGTTTCTAAAAACCTCACAGGTCTGAAATACAGGTTGAATCCTCCTTTAAGACCTGTGAGGTCTTTGGAGACCTCACAGGTCGAACCCTCTTTTAATAATTTTCTAGTTAGTACTAAATCAAGAACCTTATCCTTCAAAACTGCTTAATTTTTTTATAGATCCACCAATAAACAATCTACTCATGGGTTTAACCATTTTAAACGGCTTCTTTTGTATTTCATTTATTTTATTTGCATACGTCAACTTAAATGATAAGGACTCATGGCTTTGGGTACCAATTTATATGGTGGCAGCCATCTGCTGCGGATTAGCCGCATTTAAATATTACTTTCCTATGATCTACCTGGTGGCAATTGCTTTTTATCTTATCTATGCTATCCAGCTTTTCTTTTCAAAAGACGGTGTGCGCGATTGGATAACGGTGTATAAAAAGCCCAGCATTGTAGAAAGTATGCAGGCAACTAAACCTTATATCGAAAAGACAAGGGAATTCTTTGGACTGCTTATCATCAGTGCTGCATTGGCTATCAATTATTTTACTGTTAAGTAAAAATTATGGAGGAAGATAAAGCTACATTACCTGGAACATTGCTTCTTACAATTATTCAACGGCATTTAAAGCCGGAACCGTTTCAATGGCTTAAAGAAAAAGGGAAGCTTATCAGAAAAGAAACTACTGCTACAGCTTTAAGTGCTTCCTTTGCAGCAGTTCCAAGAAAAACAGGAAGGTTAATTATTGAAGTATCAGCAAACGAGTTACATCAAATTGACCAGCGCTATAATGGACTTACTGTTACAAACTGGCCGCTGGATAAATTGTGCAGGTTATGGCTTCTGTTGCAGGTAGATGCTGCGGATGAAAGTCTTTATCATAATCACATTGAAAGCCTTTTCAGGCACGCTGAAATGAATGAACTGTCAGCTTTGTATGCTGCTTTGCCGGTATTTGCATATCCTGAAACATGGCAGTTCCGTACTACTGAAGGTATCAGATCTAATATCGGGACAGTGCTGGAATCTATCATGTATGAAAATCCTTATCCTTACCAGTATCTTGATGAACCTTCCTGGAACCAGTTGGTGTTAAAAGCATTTTTTACTGATAAAGATATCAATCGCATAATGGGTTTGGATAAAAGATCAAACAAGGCACTTTCATTGATACTTATAGATTATGCTCATGAGCGGCAGGCTGCGCATCGTATGGTTAACCCGCTATTATGGCGATTGGTTTCAAAGTTCATTGATAAGGATTCTATTAAAGACATAGAAAAATTATTTGATGATGCACATGTAACAGTGAGGCGTGCCGCGGTACTGGCTTGTTACCATAGTGACTATGAACCGGCAAAACACCTGCTTGAAAAGGAACCCCTGATGCTTGAGGCTGTAAAAGCCAATCAATTAAACTGGAATTCGCTGTAACAAAATTGTTTATATTAAATCCGATCTTTATTATGTGTTGCTGCCCTTCTAATAACGAAAAAGATATCCAACAGGATACTGCAAATGATTTTGATATCTCTGGTAATAAAGGCATGCGGTTTTTTGATCCTCATATACACATGACCTCCCGCACTACGGATGATTACCAGGCAATGGCCGATGCAGGTATAGTAGCCATCATTGAACCCGCATTCTGGCTTGGTCAGGCACGTACGGGAATTGATACCTTCCGTGATTATTACAGCAGCCTTATCGGGTGGGAGCGGTTCCGCTCATCGCAGTTTGGCATTAAGCATTATTGCACCATCGGGCTTAACTCAAGAGAAGCTAACAATGAAAGCCTTGCTGAACAGGTAATGGAATTACTGCCGTCATTTATTTATAAAGAAGGTGTGGTAGGAGTGGGTGAAATAGGCTTCGATGATCAGACTGCAGCCGAAGATAAATACTACCGCTTACAATTAAACCTTGCCAAAGAAGCCGAGTTGCCCGTTCAAATACATACTCCCCATCGTGATAAAAAAAACGGAACGGAGCGGAGTATGGATATTGCCATGGAACATGAATTGGATCCTTATATGGTTATAGTAGATCATAATAATGAAGAAACGGTGAAAGAGGTGCTGGACCGGGGCTTCTGGGCAGCATTTACAATATATCCTTTTACAAAGATGGGTAATGAAAGAATGGTAGAGATTGTAAAACAATACGGTACGGAACGCATCATCGTTAATTCCGCGGCAGACTGGGGAATCAGTGATCCCCTTGCTGTTCCTAAAACTGCAGCACTGATGAAGCTTCACGGAATCAGTATGGAAGATATTGAAAAAGTTACCTACAGAAATGCCATCACCGCTTTCGGACAAAGCGGCCAGATTAATGAAGAGGATTTTTCTTCCATAAAAGGGGTTGACCAAAGTCAGAAGTTTGAAGGCAATACTATTTTAAGAGGCGGTCAGCAACCAAGAATTGACAAATCATCCATTATCATCCGTTAAAAACCACCATTGAGTAAAACAACAGGATATTTGCGCCTGATGCGCCCTGCTAATATTGTTACCTCCGTAGCTGATGTTCTTGCCGGTATTGCTATTTCAGGACTATTCAGAGCACAACTTTTCCAGACCGGGTATATCGCTAGTATATTATTACTCTGCCTTTCCACTATTGGCTTGTATGGAGGCGGGGTAGTTTTTAATGATGTTTTCGATGCAGCGTTAGATAAAATAGAACGGCCTGAAAGGCCGATTCCTAGTGGATTGATAAGCGTTCGTGAAGCTGAATTGCTGGGAGGTAGTCTGTTAGTTGGTGGAATACTGGCTGCTTTTTTATCAAATTATATATCGGGCATTATCGCTTTTTTAACCGCGATAGCAGCACTTGTATATAACAGGTGGTCGAAACATAACGCAATCATAGGTCCACTCAATATGGGATTATGTCGTGGTTTAAACCTTTTATTAGGCATCAGCATACTTCCTTTAGCATTACATCTTTGGTGGGGATTGGCCGCTATACCAATTATTTACATCGCGTCTATAACAATGATCAGCAGGGGAGAAGTGCATGGAGGCAGCAGATACATTCTTTATATGGCCTGTTTGTTGTACAGCCTTGTGATTGGGTTCATAGTATATTTTTCTTTCAGAAAAGGAACGATTCTTTATAGTTTAATTTTTCTATTACCTTTCGCCTGGATGATCTTTACACCTTTAATTAAAGCTATTAAGACACCTGTTGGCAGGAATATTGGCAAGGCAGTAAAGGCAGGAGTTATCTCATTGATATTGATGAACGCCGCTTGGGCCGCAGCTTTTGGTGCTATTTATGCAGCAATACTGATTGTGATGCTGTTGCCATTATCAATGAAGCTGGGAAAAATGTTTGCGGTTACTTAAAAAGAAGGTTCAACCTGTGAGGTTTCAAAAAACCTCACAGGTTTGGGGAAGATTTCTAACAATTTAAGAGGTAACTTCAAACTAAAACTTGTGAGGTTTTCAAAAACCTCACAGGTTGGACTTCATTAATTCTAAGTATTTTAAATTCGCCGCATATCGGTCTTATTATTTTGCTTGCATATGAATTATTTACAACAATCGTTTAGCGTTACGTTCGATTACAGGGTTCATTTTACCAACGGACTCTTCGATCTCTTCAATCCTTTATTCAATGAATTCTTGTCAGACAACCAGGTAGAAGGAGAAAATAGAAAAATCCTTTTTATCGTAGATCACAATGTAGCAAATCATCATGCCAATCTCTTACAACAAATTGCCGGCTATTTCAAGGAATACAAAACAGTAGAACTTGTTGAAGATATTTTGCTGATACCCGGTGGCGAAATAGCTAAAAATGAGACTGAACATTTTGATAAGATAGTTGATGCAATAAACAATTACCGCATAGACCGTCATTCCTATATTGCGGCTATTGGTGGAGGTTCCATCCTTGATCTTGCCGGTTATGCAGCAGCAGTATCCCACAGGGGGATTAAACATATAAGAATTCCAACTACAGTACTCTCCCAAAATGATTCAGGAGTTGGCGTTAAGAACGGTGTGAATTATAAAAATAAAAAGAACTTTCTTGGCACATTTGCCCCGCCACTTGCAGTTTTTAATGACTATAATTTTTTAACTACTCTTAGCAACCGCGACTGGCGTTCCGGTATTTCCGAAGCAGTTAAAGTGTCTCTGATAAAGGATAAAACTTTTTTTGAATGGATAGAAGCCACGGCACTTAATGTAATTAACCGTGAAAAGCCAGCCATGGAATACCTGATAAAACGTTGTGCTGAACTCCACATGAAACATATTTCCAGCGGTGATCCGTTTGAAAGCGGATCATCACGTCCATTGGATTTCGGGCATTGGAGCGCGCATAAACTGGAGCAGCTTTCCAATTTTGAAGTAACTCATGGCGAAGCGGTGGCAATGGGTATTGCATTGGATAGCTTGTATTCCTGCTTATCTGGTCGTTTGCCGGAAGCGGATTATGATCGTATCGTAAACGTACTTAGAACACTAGGCTTTTCTTTGTTTCATCCGTTAATGAATGTAGATGGAGAAAACAGTCCGATCATAATGGGTTTACAGGAATTTCAGGAGCATTTAGGCGGACAGCTAACGATCATGTTGCTCAGCGGGATCGGTAAAGGAGAGGAAGTACATGCAATAAATACAGATGTACTTAAAAAAGCCGCAGAGAGACTAAAACATACCTGATTTTCAGTTTTTTAATTTCACGTTTAACTGTTTACTTTAATGATAACTAATCATGGACACTTAACTTATTGCACTAATATACATTCAGGTGAAAGCTGGCAGGATCATTTTGATGCATTGAAGCGTAACTTCTCAGGAATTAAAGCCAAACTTTCTCCGGGTAAGCCAATGGGCCTTGGTTTGCGTTTATCAAATATTGCCAGTGTAGAATTGATAAAAGAAGAAAATTTAGCTGAGTTTAAACAATGGCTTGCCGATAACGACGCTTATGTTTTTACCATGAATGGTTTTCCTTACGGTAAATTTCACCAGACCCATCTTAAAGACCAGGTTCATGCACCTGACTGGACTACTACCGAGCGGTTAAATTATACACTCCGGTTGTTTGATATTTTATCGCAGATTCTTCCCGAAGATATGGATGGAGGAATCTCCACCTCTCCATTAAGTTACCGGCATTGGTTTGAATCTTCAGGTGATCTGGAGCTGGCAAAAAAAACTGCTACTGATAACATCCTGAAGATTGCTGAATATTTGATTGCTATTTCTGCAGCAACGGGTAGATCGCTTCATCTCGATATAGAACCTGAGCCGGATGGAATACTGGAAAATGGACAGGAATTTATTGATTGGTATGAAAATTATTTATTGCCTGCAGGCATTCCCATTTTTGCAGAAAGGTATGCTGTTTCTGATGGTGAGTCGGCACTGCTGATAAAAGCGCATATACGTTTGTGTTATGATGTCTGCCATTTTGCGATTGGTTATGAACCACATGCAGAAATAGTTAACACGCTTAATGAAAAAGGTATTAAGGTTGGTAAGATACAGATCAGTGCTGCACTGAAAGCATTGATGGATAAAGATCCGGCTGCGAGATCTGCGACATCGGCTGCCTTTGGCAAATTTAATGAGCCGGTTTACCTGCACCAGGTAGTGGCAAGAACTAACGGCGATAGTTTATTGCGTTACCGTGATTTGCCGAAGGCCTTAGCAGATGCTGAAAATACTTCAGTGGTAGAGTGGCGGGCTCATTTTCATGTACCTGTTTTTGAAAAGAATTTCGGGTTGTTAGAATCTACACAGGATGACATTGTGGAAATGTTAGAGATACATCTTAGAAATCCTGTAACCACACATCTGGAAGTTGAGACTTATACCTGGGAGGTTCTTTCAGATGAATTGAAAGCTCCCATACAGCAATCTATCATCCGGGAGCTGGAGTGGGTTTTAAGTAAGCTTGAATTGTAGATTTTAATAAACAATCTCTAATTCATTAAATTGCTTCATGAAGAAAACCGTTGTTATTGATATTGTTGGCTTATCATCTTCGCTCATCGGAGAACATACACCGTTTTTGAAAAATTATTGCAGCAGCCACAATCTCGCTACTATCAAGCCTGTGCTACCTGCCCTCACTACTTCAGCACAATCAACCTATTTAACCGGCAAATGGCCCAATGAACATGGCATAGTAGGAAACGGCTGGTACGACCGCGAGGATTGTGAAGTAAAATTCTGGAAGCAATCTAACAAGCTCGTGCAAGGAGAAAAGATTTGGGACAAAGCAAAAAAGGAAGATCCTGATTTCACTTGCGCCAATATGTTCTGGTGGTATAATATGTATTTAACGGCAGACTACTCCGTAACACCCCGTCCTAATTACCTTGCTGATGGCCGTAAGATGCCTGATTGTTATTCGCATCCTGCTGAACTGCGCGATGAGTTGCAACAAAAGCTCGGCCAGTTTCCTTTATTTCAGTTTTGGGGGCCAGGCGCAAATATAAAGTCAACACAATGGATCGCAGACGCGTCTACCTTTACTGATGACCGTTATGATCCTACATTAACATTGATCTATCTGCCTCATCTTGACTACTGCCTGCAAAAATTTGGACCGAACTTTACAAAAATATCTAAAGAGCTGGTTGAAATTGATATCGTTATAAAGAGCCTTGTTGAATTTTACCAGAAGAAAGGTGCAGCTATTATACTACTGTCAGAGTATGGCATAGCACCGGTAAGCAATCCTATCCACCTTAACCGTTTGTTTCGCGACAACGGATTATTAGGCATCCGTATAGAAAGAGGTTTGGAACTACTTGACCCTGGCGCATCCAAAGCCTTCGTGGTAGCTGATCATCAGGTGGCGCATGTTTATATAAATGATGAAATGGTTACTGAAAAAGTAAGAAGCATTGTAGAAAAAGTTCCGGGTATAGAATTAATTCTTGATCGCGACGCACAAAAGAAATATAACATTGATCATGAAAGAGCAGGAGAATTTGTTTTAGTGGCCGATGAAAAAAGCTGGTTTACTTATTATTTCTGGGTAGATGATTCAGTGGCGCCCGATTATGCACGTGTGGTGGATATTCACAAAAAGCCTGGGTATGATCCGGTAGAAATGTTTATGACCTCCAAGGCACGTGCAGGTTACAAGCTGCTTCGTAAGAAAGCAGGCTTCAGGTATGTGATGGATGTAATACCTTTAGATGCCACGTTAATCAAAGGATCTCACGGCAGGGTTAACACTCCGGCTAAATTCCATCCTGTACTCATCACCGATAGTAAACAGGAAAAGGATGCTTTGATCGGAACAGATGTTTACGATGTTATATGGAAGCATTTAAAAAGGTAACCCAGTAGTGATTGCAGATTAAAGCCTGATTAACCTTCAGAATTTCTTAGTGCCCTTAGTGAATTATCTTTGTGTTCTTAGTGGTTAATTTGATTGAATTTAGTTGAAGGCTTATTAATACATGATTCAAACCGCTGTTATATGAAAAATATTTTACAACGAAGACGCTTTTTACAAACCCTCATTGCTTTGCCAGCCGCTACAACGGCAATTATACTTAATGATAACGCAAAAGGCTATGCGCAAACCACCACACCAAAAGCAGGAACAAGATTAAAAGTTAGTCTAAACGCATTTTCTTTTAATGATCCGCTCACTAAATCAAAAATGAATATTGATGAACTGCTGGAGTTCAGTGCAGCTACCGGGTTTGATGCTATTGATCTTACAGGATATTATTTCCCCGGTTATCCTATTGTTCCTTCGGATGAATATATCTATCATTTAAAACGCAAGGCTTTTTTACTGGGACTTGACATCAGCGGTACCGGAGTAAGAAATGATTTTACAGATCCTGATGAAAATAAAAGAAAGGCAGACATAAAACTGGTAAAAAGCTGGATTGAAGTGGCTGCTAAATTGGGCGCCCCTGTGATCAGGATTTTTTCAGGTGTTCAGAGTCCTAAAGATTTCAGTTGGGAACAGGTTACCGAATGGATGGTTAAAGACATTCAGGAATGTGCGGAGCATGGAAAAAAGTATGGAGTGATCGTGGCCATCCAAAATCATAATGATTTTATTAAGACTGCCGACCAGGTTGAAACGATTATAAAGAAGGTTAATTCAGAATGGTTCGGGTTGATATTGGATATAGGTAGTTACCGGTCGGGAGATCCTTACAAGCAGATAGCGCAAACTGCTAAGTATGCAGTTAACTGGCAGATAAAAGAGAACATGTATATTAATGGCAACGAAGTAAAAACAGATCTTGATAAGGTGTTTGCAATTATAAAAGCATCAGGTTACAATGGCTACCTGCCCATTGAAACGCTTGGCGCCGGTGATCCGAAATTAAAAGTGCCGGTGTTTTATAAGGAGGTTCGCAAGGCGCTTGGATAACTAATATGTAATATTTTTTTTAACACAGAGAGAGCACAGAGGAAAGAAACACAGAGACCACAGAGAGCGCTTGTATTGCTCATACCTCATACCTGATACCTCATACCTTCTTCAAAGCTTCCCACATGATATCAACCGGGTGACTGGCTTTCTTTCCGGTACCATCTTTTATCTGGTGACGGCAGGAAGTGCCAGGTGCCGCTATTAATATATCATCATTTAAATTACGCACTGCCGGAAACAATACCAGCTCACCGATCTTCATGGAAACATCATAGTGTTCCGCTTCATAACCAAAAGAACCTGCCATGCCACAGCAGCCCGATGGAATAGTATCAACCCGGTAGTTGGCAGGCAATGAAAGCATGTGCACCGTTGCTGACAATGCAGATAATACTTTCTGGTGACAATGTCCGTGAAGTTTTATTTCTTTTTTATCAGTAGTAAATTGCTCGCTTCTGATAGTGCCCTTTTTAATTTCAGCAGCAAAAAATTCATCTACGTAAAATGTTTGTGCAGCAAGCATCTTTGCCCTGGATAATAATTCATCCGGCACCAGGTCGAGGTATTCATCACGCAATGTTAGTATCGCGGAAGGCTCTACTCCCAGCAGTACCGTGCCTGATGCTACGGCTTCAGACAACAATGTTACATTCTTTATAGCTATCTGTCGTGCGTTGCGAACCAGTCCTTTTGAAAGGAATGCACGGCCGCTCTCTATGTGGTTGGGTACATCCACATCATAGCCGAGAGCGCTGAATAACTGTACGAAGTTAATGCCTGTCTGTACATCATTATAATTAGTGAACTCATCAGCAAAAAACAATATTTTTTGCCCGCCGCCAGCAGTTGGCTTAACTGTATTTTTCCACTTACAAAACCAGCTTTTAAATGTAAAAGGATGGAGTAACGGCAATGGACGTTGCCTGGCAAACCCCATTACTTGTTTCGCAAGTGATGAGCTAAATTTGTTAGTCATCATAAAATTGTAAACCGATGGCATCTTAGAAGCGATGCCATTTAAACGTGAGATGTTTCCGATCATCTTTGATCGCATGGGCGTGCCATTGGCATCATAATAATGCTGCAGGAATTCAGCTTTCATTTTGGATACATCAACACCTGAAGGACACTCTGATTTACAACCCTTGCAGCTCAGGCAAAGATCCATTACTTCTTTAATCTCATCATGATCGAAGCGGTTAGCTTTATCCGAGTTGGTTAAAAAATCTCTTAAAATATTTGCCCGTGCACGCGTGGTATCTTTCTCCTGCCGTGTTGCCATGTAACTCGGGCACATGGTTCCACCTGACAATGCTGTCTTTCTGCAGTCACCCGAGCCTGAACATTTCTCGGCAAGTCTTAATATGCTTTGTTCCTGCCTGAAACCGAAAACTGTAGGAACGTCAGGGGTATCCTGTCCGGGATTATAGCGGAGAAACTCATCCATAGGAGGTGTGTCCACTATTTTACCTGCATTGAATATATGGTGAGGATCGAAGATGTCTTTTATTTCACGGAACAATGCATAAACTTCCGGTCCCATTAGAACAGGAATGAACTCCCCTCTTAACCGGCCGTCACCATGTTCACCGCTCAGGGAGCCATTGTATTTTTTCAGCAGTTCCACAGTATCCGTCAATATCTGCCGGAACAGTTTTTTACCGGCTGCCGTTTTCAGGTTTATCATAGGTTCAATATGAAGCTCACCTGCACCGGCATGTGCGTAGTAGGATGCCGATACGCCATGTCTTTTAAGCATTGCTGCCATATCGTTTGTATATTCTGGTAAGTCGGCTACCGATACTGCGCAGTCTTCAATCAGGTTCACCGGTTGATTATCACCCGGCATATTGCGTAGTAATCCCAGTCCGCTTTTCCTTACGTCCCATGCTTTGTTGATATCTGTACCGGTTAATACCGGGTATGCATAACCGATGTTTTGTTTTTTAAGATTAAATGCCAGTGCTTCTGCCAGCGATACAGCTTCAGGTAAGGTTTCGGCAAAGAATTCTACCATAAGGATAGCCTCGGGATCACCCTGGATAAAAAAGCGGTTAACCATTTGCGAAATGTTTGATCTGGTAAAGTCAAGGATAAACTTATCTACCAGTTCAGATGCGTAAGGGGCATGTTGCATGGCTACCTGGTTGGCTATCATTGCTTCCCGCAGGCTGCTGCAATGGATGGTCAACAAGGCATTATGAGGCAGGGGCAGGGGCAGCAATCCTACTTTAATTTCAGTAAGAAAACACAAGGTGCCTTCAGAGCCGGCTATCAGTTTGCAGAAATTAAAGTCTTCGGATGCATTGCCGAAAGGAACAGTATTAATAAGACTATCCAGTGCATAGCCTGTATTGCGGCGGGTAATAGATTTTTCAGGAAATTTTGCAGCGATGATCTGCTGGTTCTTACCCTGGGAAAGTAATTCAAAAACTGAGCGGTAGATGTTTGCTTCCAGGGAATCTGTTGCTGTTAGTTTGGCTTTGATTTCTTTCGGTGTTACACTTTTAAAAGTGGCTCCCGTACCATCGCTCAATATCGCTTTTACTTCTATCAGATGATTACGCGTGCTTCCCCAACGGATGCTGTGCAACCCGCAGGAATTGTTGCCTACCATTCCACCCATCATGGCCCTGCTGGCTGAAGAAGTTTCAGGACCAAACATCAATCCATAAGGATGCAGGAATTTATTCAGGTCGTCGCGGATAACTCCAGGCTGCACTCTTACCCATTTTTCTTCTGCATTAATTTCCAGTATATTAGTGAAATGTTTCGAAAGGTCTACCACTATACCGCTACCCACTACTTGTCCGGATAATGAAGTACCTGCCGCTCGTGGTATAAGGGTAATTTTGTTTTCAAGGGCAAAATCTACCAGCGCTTTAATATCTTCTACTGTTTCCGGCAATGATACGGCAAGAGGTTTTTCTTTAAATATTGAGGCATCTGTTGCATATACCATCCTTAATGCATTATCAACACCTTTGTCCTGGTAGTATAATCTTCCCTTCAAAATCCTGCTTAACGCTTTGAATGCTGTTTGCATAGTGGAAAATTATTTAAAATTTCTGAATGGTGGTAAAAGGATTGTGTATGTAACAGGATTAATTACCTGAAAGGCTGTAAGCTAGCAGTTAGGTCCCCGATTAAATCCCGGAAGTGCAAAGTCGTTTAGTTAAAGCTTTGCCCGATTTATATATTTGTTAGGGTAGTGGTAATAAATCCCCTCCTTGGGAGGGGACGTTACGTCCGTAGGACGGCACGGGGGTGGGTACGTAAGGCGAAGTTGCTAATTCAGTTAATTAGTGTTGGCATTTCAGGTGTTTGTAACTAAGTAATTGCAATCAGTTACCCACCCCCGTTTGGCCTTCGGCTCAAACGTCTCCACCAAGGAGGGGATAGGCTACCTAGACTTATAACCCGGCGATTTCATTAATATAATTTGCAATTATAAATTGCGTAATTAATAGTTTGAAAAGGAAGAAACTAAGTTCAACGGAACGGATTATAATATCTTCATAAGCACGTATATTTATTGTATCAATTCATGTTGTATAATGCTACAATACTTTGTCTCATGCTGCCTGTTTATTTTTTCATTGCCGGTTTATGCACAGCAATTCACCATTAATAATCTTCAATGTGAATATAGGATTAATACTCTTGGTATTGACGCTACACATCCAAGATTGAGCTGGAACATTCAATCCTTGAAGCGTAATATAAGGCAATACGCTTACCGGGTGCTAGTAGCCGATAACCTGCCTGCACTTCAACAAAACAATGGCAATGTTTGGGATAGTAAGAAACAGGTATCAGCAAGATCTATTATGCTTCCATATGGCGGTGAGGAACTTCTTCCTGCAAAAAAATATTTCTGGAAGGTGCAGGTGTGGAATGAACATGATCCGCTTCCCTCCTGGAGCGGCATTAATAATTTCACAACAGGATTATTCCAACAAAATGATTGGAGCAAAGCCCAATGGATTGGATACGAGGAACTTGCTGATTCAATGCAGGTAGTTCCCAGTGTGCATGGAAATGGAAATAATTTGGGAATCAAAGCCGTTCAAAGGCCCGTTACACCGTTATTCAGAAAAGATTTTAAGGTAAGTAAGAAGGTGGCAAATGCGCTTATATTTATCAGCGGACTCGGGCAATACGAACTGCATATCAATGGAAAAAAAATCAGTGATGAGTTTCTTACACCCGGCTGGACCTACTATGAAAAAACTTGCTTGTATAATACTTATAATGTTACTTCAAACCTGCAAACCGGTTTGAATGCTATCGGAGTAATTGTAGGAAATGGTTTTTATAATATTAACCGCGAACGCTACCGCAAGCTGGTGGTAGCATTTGGAATGCCAAAAATGATCTGCCATTTAAAGATCACCTATACTGACGGTACCGTACAAACGATTACTTCAGGTACTGACTGGAAAACTGCAGCATCGCCCATTACTTATAACAGCATCTATGGCGGTGAAGACTACGATGCAACGGTGGAACAGGTAGGGTGGGATACACCTTCATTCGCAAGTACAGGTTGGAAGACCGTACAACTTGTTACACCACCAAAAGGAAAATTGGTTGCAGAAAATATATATCCTATTAAAGTAAATAGTATCATAGATGTTAAAAAGATATCACAGTCACAGCCTGGTATTTATATGTACGATTTTGGACAGAATGCTTCAGGCATAGTAGAACTTACAGTAAAAGGCAGGAAAGGACAAGTTGTAAAATTGACTCCCGCTGAATTAATAACGGATCAAAAACTGGCTAATCAAAAAGCTACTGGGTCACCTTATTATTATGCTTACACTATAAAAGGTGATGGGGTAGAAACCTGGCGGCCACGGTTTACTTACTACGGCTTGCGGTATGTACAAGTGGAAGGAGCTGTGCCGGATAATATTCAATCTAATAATAACGCAACAATTCTCGGGCTCAAACTATTGCATACGGGTAATTCCGCGCCAAAGGCCGGCTCATTTATTTGTTCAAATGAACTGTTTAATATAACATTTACATTAATTAACTGGGGAATTAAAAGTAACCTCCAAAGCGTAGTGACAGATTGCCAGCATCGTGAAAAATTAAGCTGGCTTGAGTAAGATCTTCTTATGGGTGGCTCCATTCATTACAATTATGATATTTACGGCTTGTATAAAAAGCTGGTTTCCGATATGATGGATGCACAAACGGAAGATGGATTGATACATGACATTGTACCTGAATTTGTTCCGTTTGTTGGTGGTTTCAGGGATTCGCCTGAATGGGGTAGTTCTGCCATCATGCTTCCATGGATGTTGTACACCTGGTACGGAGACAGCGACGTAATTGCGAAAGCCTACCCAATGATGAAGCACTACCTGTACTATCTTGAAAAGAAATCCAGCAATAATATTTTAACACATGGCCTGGGTGATTGGTTTGATTACGGACCAGGCACGCCTGGTGAGGCGCAGCTTACCCCTAAAGCACTAATGGCTACCGCTATCTATTATTACGATATCACACTGTTACAAAAGATGTCGGATATACTCGGCAATCAACAGGAGTCTTCGCGGCTTAGCTTATTATCAGCAGCAGTCAAAGCGGCTTTCAATCAAAAGTTTTATAACAACCAAACTAATATATATTCTACCGGCAGCCAGACTGCCATGTCTATGCCTTTATGTGTTGGACTGGTAGAGGAACCAGACCGTCCGGCGGTTATGAGGCAGATGGTTGACTCTATAAACTTTTCAGGTAAGAAGTTAACCGTGGGCGATGTGGGTTTTCATTACCTGGTAAAAGCACTTGATAATGGTGGCGCCTCTCAACTTATATTCGATATGAATTTTCGCGATGATTTTCCCGGTTATAGATTTCAACTTAAGAAGGGTGCGACTGCATTAACAGAATCCTGGCCGGCGCTGGAAGAAGTCAGCAACAATCACCTGATGCTTGGACATATCATGGAATGGTTCTACAGCGGACTGCTGGGAATAACGGAGGCTGAAGATGCCATAGCTTATAATCATATTGTCATTCGTCCGCAACCGGTAGGTAATGTAACATTTGCAAAGGGTCACTTTGTAAGTCCTTATGGAATTATTAAAAGTGAATGGAAAAAAGATCAAGTAAATTTTAAATTAAAAGTACAGCTTCCTTCCAATACCATTGCTACTGTGTATCTTCCCGCATCAGACCCCGAAAAAATTTATGAAAGCGGTTCAATAATAGAAAACAGCAAAACCATTAAATTAATAGGCTATCAAAACGGAACCGCAAAGCTTGAAACTGGCTCGGGCAGTTATGTGTATGAAGCGAAGTAGCTTTCAGCAATCAGCTTTCAGCTATCAGCACACCCAAAAATTCAATGATTTATGTATCCATGATAGATTTGAAAAGTAAAGATTCTTAAGTTTTTAGAATTATTTTTAGCAATGAAGATCAACTTCCTCCTGATAGCTGACAGCTTAAATATAAAAGCTATAAATAAAAACTACCCCAAATGCATTCATTAAAAATCGGGCTTTTTGGAATCGGACTGGAGGCTTACTGGGATCAGTTTGCCGGATTAAAAAACAGATTGGAAGATTACCTTTCTGTTGTAGAGCAGAAGCTTGCTGCAGTACACCCTGAAGTTATTAATGCCGGTCTTATCGATACAGCAGACAAAGCCTTTGATGCAGGTCACCGCTTCCGGCAGGAAGATGTTGACCTCATCTTTATGTATGTAACTACCTATGCATTATCATCAACCGTGTTGCCTGTAGTACAACGCGCAAAAGTGCCGGTCATCATTTTAAATCTTTCGCCTGAGGCTGCCATAGATTATTCTTCATTCAATGCAATGAACGATCGCCAGAAAATGACAGGGGAATGGTTAGCGCATTGTTCTTCCTGTTCGGTGCCGGAGATAGCGAATGTATTCAACCGTGCAGGAATAAAGTTTCACCAGGTTACAGGAATGCTTCATGATGATCCCATTTGCTGGAAAGAAGTTGCTGAATGGGTGGAAGCAGCACGTGTAGCGAATATCATGGCCCATAACAGGCTGGGCTGTATGGGCCATTACTATAGCGGCATGCTTGATATTTATTCTGATCTTACACAGCAGTATGCACATTTTGGCGGACATATAGAGTTGTTAGAAATAGAGGAGCTCGCCCTGTTACGCAAGCAGGTTACCAGTGAAGCCATTCAGCACCGGCTGGAACATTTCAGTGAAGCATTTGATGTTCAACCTGACTGTTCTCAAAAAGAACTGGAAAAGGCAGCCGTTACCTCACTGGCATTGGATAAGTTAACGGAGAACTACCAGTTAGGCTCACTCGCTTATTATTACAAGGGCACCGGTAATGTTGACAATGAAGAAACCATTGATTCTATCATATTGGGTAATTCATTATTAACTGCAAGAGGAATTCCTGTTGCCGGTGAATATGAAATTAAAAATGCCCAGGCTATGAAGATCATGGATAGTTTTGGCGCAGGTGGATCTTTCACCGAATATTATGCTATGGATTATAATGATGATATTGTATTGATGGGGCATGATGGTCCCGGACATATTGGAATTGGTGAAGGTAAAACTAAAGTGAGACCGCTGACAGTGTATCATGGGAAAACGGGTAATGGATTATCTGTTGAAATGTCGGTAAAGAATGGCCCCGTAACATTGCTTTCCGTAGTACAGCAAAGGGATGGTAAATTGATGCTGCTGGTAGCTGAAGGTGCATCTGTTCCCGGTCCCATATTACAGATAGGCAATACTAACAGCCGCTACCGATTCTCCACCGGCGCACGTCAATTTGTAAATGATTGGAATTTTCATGGTCCCGCACACCATTGTGCAGTTGGGCTTGGGCATATCAGTTCTAAGATAAAGAAGCTGGGTGAACTGTTGAATATGCTGGTGGTGAGAGTGTGTTAATGAGCTATCAGCTATCAGCTGTCAGCTGTCAGCTTCGTTTTAAGTCCTCAACAATAAATATTAGGTAAGGAAACATTACAAACTTAAGCTGCTGATTGCTGATAGCTGATAGCTGATTTCTACTTCACCGCAAGCAGATCCACTTTTTCAATAACGGGTGGCTTTGATAACAATTCATCCGCATGTTCCATTAAAGCTGCAGCGATCTTTCCGGCAAGATGTGCTTCTCTTCCTTCCTCGTCATTAAATGTATCGAAGATGCCAAAAGTGGAAGGACCCATTTTCAGAGCATACCATGAAATAGTTTGTTCTTCTTCCTCTGCCAAAGCAAGCGCACTCTTTAAAAAATTTTCAACTGCTTCTTCTTTGCCGGACTTTGCTTCAACGCGGGCTAGTATTGCATATTTTACCATAGTATAAATTTTAGGGGATAAATGTACCGTTTATTACATTGATCATTAATATTACTTTCTCAATGCAACCGTGATGCCACAGCTGATAGCTGACGGCTGATAGCTGAAAGCTTCTCTAAAATAATTTCATCAAATTCTCCACTGTTATTTATCTTAACGTATTAATCACTTGCCAATGCATCAACTCCACCCTTACGATAAAATCGTGTTTTTAATTTACTTTGTACTAGTATCTTCTTACGGTTTTTATATTTATCATAAAAAGAAGTCTGCCAGTCTTGAATCCCGGGACTTCTTCCTTGCTGAAGGCTCTTTAACCTGGTGGGCGATTGGCGCTTCGCTGATTGCATCCAATATTTCAGCGGAGCATTTTATCGGCATGTCTGGTTCCGGTTTTGCATTGGGGTTAGCCATCTCAACGTACGAGTGGATGGCGGCGGCCACTTTGATAATAGTCGCTGTTTTCTTTATTCCGGTATACCTGAAAAATAAAATCTACACCATGCCGCAATTTTTATCACAGCGGTATAATTCAACAGTAAGTACGGTGATGGCCGTATTCTGGCTGCTCACTTATGTTTTTGTGAACCTCACTTCCATTTTATATCTCGGCGCATTAGCTATTGCTTCAGTTTCAGAAATCAGCTTCGAATGGTGTATTGCCGGACTGTCAATTTTTTCTATTGTAGTAACGCTTGGTGGTATGAAAGTGATAGGTTATACCGATGTCTTCCAGGTATTTGTTTTGATACTGGGTGGATTGGTGACAACCTACCTCGCACTTACCATGGTGTCCGAGCATTTTGGTTATGGAAAAGATATCTGGAAAGGACTTGGATTGATCAGGGAAAAAGTGCCTGACCATTTTCATATGATTTTTGATAAATCAAATCCTTATTATCAGGACCTTCCGGGCTTATCGGTATTGGTTGGAGGGATGTGGATCAATAATCTTAATTACTGGGGCTGCAATCAATATATTATTCAACGGGCACTTGGTGCAAATCTAAAGACGGCAAGGAACGGGATATTATTCGCAGCTTTTTTAAAACTGCTGGTTCCTGTGATTGCAGTATTGCCGGGTATTACAGCGTTTTTATTGTACAAGGAAGGAATGTTTCACAATGAAATGACGGAAGCTGGTGTTGTAAGACCTGATCATGCTTATCCTACTTTGCTGAACCTATTGCCTGCAGGACTTAAAGGACTTGCTTTTGCAGCGCTTACTGCTGCTGTGGTTGCTTCGCTGGCGGGAAAAGCCAATAGCATTTCTACTATCTTTTCATTAGATATTTACAAAAAATTCTTTCATAAGAATGCCAGCGAAAAGCAATTGGTAAGAACCGGGCGTTTATCCGTGATCGTTGCAATGATTATTGCTGCGCTTGTGGCGCCGGCACTCAAATCACTCGACCAGGCATACCAGTTTATCCAGGAGTATGTTGGCTTTATTTCACCTGGGGTACTCTCCATTTTCCTGCTTGGTTTTTGCTGGAAACGGACGACATCAGCCGCAGCATTAACGGCTGCGCTTCTTACCATTCCGTTATCTACACTGCTTAAATTTTTGCCGGGTTGGACAAACGGGGCTTTTCCTGATTATCCTTTTCTTGACCGAATGTCAATAGTCTTCGGCCTGCTGCTATTGATAATGGTTGTTATGAGTCTGCTTGCGCCTACTAAGCAAACTGAAGAAAAACAACCTATCGAGATTGATGTTGCTATGTTTAAATGTTCTCCGGGATTTATAGTGGGGTCAGTAATAATTTTAGGGATACTAACGGCTTTGTATACTGTTTTTTGGTAAGGCAACCTATAAGGTCTTCAAGACCTTATAGGTTTAAACGCAGGGTCCACGAACCAGTGAGGACTACTACAAGAACATGACAGTTATCGAAAAACCTGCCTGAAAACCTATAAGGTTTTAAAAACCTTATAGGTTACTTTAACGGCTGTATACAGTTCGTTCTTAACTTTGCGCATATGGCAGTATTACATAACCGCATCTCTCAAAAGGAACTAAAAGCACTTCTGTACCAGGAAACTACCCCTCGTACTACAATTTCTTTCTACCAGTATTCTTGTATCGAAGACCCGAAAAATTTCCGGGATGAGCTTTACAAAAGCCTGTTTTTATTAAAGGTTTTTGGACGCATCTACGTGGCGCATGAAGGCATCAATGCACAGCTTAGTGTGCCTACAGAAAATTTTGATTCTTTAAAAAATTACCTGCACACTATAGAGGCTTTCAAAAACGTAAGATTGAATGTGGCTATTGATGATGATGATGGTAAATCCTTCTGGGTGTTGAAAATAAAGATAAGGGATAAGATTGTTGCTGACGGAATAATAGATCCTGACTTTGACATGCGAAACAAAGGAAGATATGTTGATGCAGCTGCCTTTAATAAACTAACGGAAGATCCTGACACCATTATAGTGGATATGCGTAATCATTATGAATTTGAAGTGGGCCATTTTGAAAAAGCCATTGAAATTCCCAGTGATACTTTTCGTGAGCAGCTACCCATGGCCGTTGATATGCTGAAAGACGATAAAGATAAGAACATCATCATGTATTGTACAGGTGGTATCCGTTGCGAGAAAGCAAGCGCTTACATGTTACATAAAGGCTTTTCAAATGTTTTCCATCTTGAGGGAGGAATCATCAATTATGCCAATACGGTTAATAATGAAGGCTTACTAAATAAATTTATAGGTAAAAATTTTGTGTTCGATAACAGGTTGGGAGAGCGGATCAGCGATGATATTATTTCTAGTTGTCATCAATGTGGTAAGCCGGCTGATACTCATACCAATTGCAGAAATGAAGCCTGCCATTTACTTTTTATTCAATGTGAAAGTTGTGCTCAGCACTATGATGGCTGCTGCAGTGCTGAATGCAAAACAGTTCATAACCTGCCCGAAGAAGAGCAAAAAAAACTACGTGAAGGAAAACAAAACGGACAGATGGTTTTTAACAAGTCGAGGCAGCGGAGGAAGGTGTAATGGTTCGGTGGTTTGTCCCGGCAACCTGTGAGGTTTCTATTCAAGCTCTTTGATTTGCAAAAGCCAACCTCACAGGTTGTTCCTTTAAATTCGTGACATTATTCCCAGACGGGTTTTAATATGCTTGTATTAATACCTCAGCCGGAATATTCAATTTTTCCGTCAATTTCCTGATCATGGCAAGACTCAATTTCCGTTTACCAGAAAGTATTTCTGATTTCCGGGAGCGGTAACCCAGGATATCAGATAATTCAGCTTCCGACATATTCATTTGGTCCAGCCAGAATTTAATCGCATCCAATGGATTGGGTTTGGGAACCGGATATTGTTCATTTTCATATTCTTTCACCAGGATAGATAATATTTCCAGCTCATCAGATTCTTTTGAATCCGGTAAGAGGTTTTTTTGCATCAACTGGTAGCTGCGGGCTAGTGCATCTTCGTATTGCTGGTTATTTTTTATTGGTTTTAACATAACTTACTTTTTTTGCATCTATTTTTATCGATTCAGTAACCTCTCCAGTGAGGCCTCAATCCTTTTCTTTGTTTCTTCCTCACTCAATATCTCAGGTTTAAATGGTGTGCCGATTACTTTTTCATACAGTTCAATATATCTTTGGGAAATTGTCTGTACCCAGTCTTCACCCATATCCGGAACAGTTTGTCCTTCTTTGCCCATGAAATCCTGGCTGATCAGCCATTCCCTAACAAATTCCTTGCTTAGCTGCTTTTGCCTTTCACCACTCAATTGACGTTCTATAAATCCATCGGCATAAAAATACCGGGAGCTGTCTGGTGTATGAATTTCATCCATCAGGTAAATAGTATTACCTATTTTACCGAATTCATATTTGGTATCCACCAATATCAGGTCTTGCCTGGAGGCAATTTCTTTGCCTCTTTCAAATAAAGCAAGGCTGTATTTTTCTAACTGCACGTAGTCCTCCTCGTTAGCAAAGCATCTTTTAATAATCTCATCGCGGGAGATATCCTCATCATGCCCCACTTCAGCTTTCGTGGTAGGAGTGATAATGGGAGAAGGGAAGAAATCGTTTTCTTTCATATCATCAGGAAGGTCTATTCCACACAGGGTACGAAGTCCGCTGCTATAGGTTCGCCAGGCATGACCGGTTAAGTTTCCTCTTACTACCATTTCCACCCTGAAAGGAATGCATTGCTTACCTATTGCCACATTGGGCGCAGGTGTGTCTGCAAGCCAGTTCAGACAAATATCTTCTGTGGCCTTAAGCATGTAAGCCGCAACCTGATTTAAAACCTGTCCTTTGTATGGAATAGGCACGGGCAAAATAACATCAAACGCGGAGATGCGGTTACTGGCTATCATAACCAGCCATTCTTCGCCGATATAATAGACATCCCTAACTTTACCTTTGTAAAAACCCGTTTGACCGTTCAGCTTTAATAATGACATAACACTAAAGTAGGTAGCAGTTATGACATAGCCAATTTTCGGATTATAGATTTTACTGGCTTTGTTGCATGAATATTTTACTTTAAAATCCTCATAATACAAACCTTAATACAAAATGATAACATCAATAATTCAACCTTATTACCTTATCACCTTATAATCAATTTAAAAATTTATTTTCTGCCTATAAAAAATTGTAGGAGATAAGATTAACAATATGTACTTTGCTATTAAATCTTTACCACTAAATCTGCTATTATGAAAAAAGACTTCCGCTACTTAGCTTTTCTGCTGATTGCCGGCATTTTTTCGATTACTACTTTCGCCCAAACAAATACTATATCAGGAAACGTTAAAAGCAGTACCGGCAAGGAAGCCGTAGCTGCTGTTTCCGTAATAATCAAAGGTTCTTCCACAGGTACGTTTACGGATGATAAGGGAAGTTTTAAACTGGTAACCAATCGTAAGCTTCCGCTGACACTGGTATTAAGTTCTGTAGGTTTCGAAACAAAAGAAGTAACGGTTAGCAGCGCTTCCGAAGTTGTAGAAATTGATATTGTTCCTGGCTCTACATTAGGAACTGAGGTGGTTGTTTCAGCCAGCCGCGTTCCTGAACGCATCCTGGAATCTCCTGTTTCTATTGAAAGAATGGGAACCCAATCTATCAGGAACGCAGCCGCTCCTAATTATTATGATGCAACAGCAAATCTTAAGGGCGTTGATCTTACCACTTCCAGCTTAACTTTCAGAACGGTTAGTACCCGTGGCTTTAATGGAAGTGGCAACCTAAGGTTTAACCAGCTAGTTGATGGTATTGATAACCAGGCACCTGGATTGAATTTCGCTGTAGGCAATATTGTTGGACCAACAGAACTGGATGTTGATAATATCGAATTGTTACCAGGCGCATCTTCGGCGTTATACGGATCAGGAGGAATGAACGGGACTTTATTACTGACCAGTAAAAATCCATTTAAGTACCAGGGACTTAGTTTTCAGATTAAACAAGGCATCATGCATACTGATGCAAGTCAAAGACCGGTAGCACCTTATTACGATTGGGCTTTGAGATGGGGCAAGCAGATCGGACAAAAATTTGCTTTTAAAATTGGTGCGCAGTTTATCCAGGCAAAAGACTGGCAGGCTAATGATGAAAGGAACCTGTTAAGAAATAATGTGTTTAGCTCAATAAAATCAGGTGATCGCCAGTCTGATGTAAATTATAACGGTATCAATGTTTTTGGCGATGAGGCCAGTGCAAGTATGAATTATTTTGCACAAGCTGTAAGGGCACAGGTATCGGCAACACCAGGTATCACACCTGGCTTAAATGCTATTGATGCAATGATTGCAGGCGGACTTACTTACCCGCAGATAAATACCACTGTTTCCGCTAATCCGCTTCTTGCCGGACTGGCGCCCTATTTACCATTTCTGGTTCCCACCAGCAGCGTAGCTACTAATCCTTACAAAACTGTTTATGGATCCCAGTTTGTTAGCCGCACCGGTTATGCTGAAAAGGATGTGGTAGATTATAATACCTACAATGTAAAATTAACCGGAGGACTTTATTATAAGATTACAGATAATGTAGAAGCATCTATTTTAGGATATTGGGGTACCGGCACTACTGTTTACACTGGCGCGGATAGATACGCTATAAAAAACCTCAAGATGGGTCAGTATAAAGCCGAAGTAAAAGGCAGGAACTGGTTTCTACGAGGCTACACCGTTCAGGAAAATTCAGGTGATGCGTATACTGCTACAACTGCTGCTCTTTTTATCAACCGGGTTTGGAAGAGTGATGCTACCTGGTTTCAAACTTATACGGGTACTTACGGTACTGCCCGTATGCTTCAAATGGCAGGTGATGCACAGGCGCATGCCGCAGCAAGGGGAAATGCAGACGCTGGTAGGTTTTTACCGGGCTCTACTGGATATAAAGATGCTTTTAATACAGCGATAAACACTTCCATTAATAAAGGTGGGGCCAAGTTTCAGGACGCTACCGACCTGTACCATTTAGAAGGTCAATATAATTTTGATAAGGTTAAGGTAGTTGATCTTATGGTGGGCGCCAGCTACCAGTTGTTTCGCTTAAACTCACAAGGAACTATTTTTGTAGATACAACCGGTCCTATTAATATTAATGAATACGGTGGTTATGTGCAAGTGCAAAAATGGCTGTTGAACGATAAATTGAAATTAACAGGATCTGTACGTTATGATAAAAGCCAGAATTTTAAGGGAAGGTTTACTCCGAGGATTACAGGTCTGATAAAGGTGGCTGAAAATAATAATATCAGGCTTTCATTTCAGACAGCTTACCGGTTCCCTGCAACACAGGATCAATATATCAACCTGTTAACCGGTGGTTCCAACAGGCTAATCGGCGGGTTACCAGAATTTAATACTTACTTCAGGTTCAATACTAATCCTGCATACACTGCTGAAAGTATTGATTCTTATAGAAACTCTATTGCTGGTGGAACACCTAATCCTACCTTATTAAAAGCAGCACAGTTTCAAAAAATAAAACCTGAAACTATGAATTCCTTTGAAATAGGGTACAAGGGTTTGTTAACTAAAAAATTGCTGATAGATGTTTATAGCTATTATAGCAGGTATAAAGATTTTATTGGAAGGGTTGCTGTAGGCAGGGGAAAATCAGGGGATCCTGCACTGGCGCCCAGAGAATTACCCAGTCCTTTCACTACCGATAATTATTCTTTCGTAATAAATACCACTAACAACGTAAAAGCAATAGGTTGGGGCATCGGGTTAAATTATCAGATTATTAAAGGATTTGAAATCAATACTAACATCTCATCCGATCAGTTAAAAGATGTGCCTTCAACACTGTTTACCCAGTTCAATACACCTAAGCTTCGTTACAATATTGGCTTTGGGAACCAGGATTTAGGAAAAGGAATAGGCTTCAGTATTATTTACAGGTGGCAGGATAAAGTGAATTGGCAGGGAACTTTTGCTACTGGTGATATCAGCGCGTTCAGTACTTTGGATGCACAGGTGAGTTATAAATTTCCAAAAACTAAGAACATTTTTAAAATCGGTGCTTCCAACTTGTTGAACAAATATTATGTCAGCGCGTTGGGAAATCCCCAGGTTGGGGGATTGTATTATGTGAGCTTTGGTTATAATGTGTTTTAATCTGAACTGTGATTTATGTGATTTATATGATTAGCATGATTTATGTGGCCTATCATGCTCATCATATAAATCAAATAAATCACAGTTTAGACTTACACATTAAACCTGAAGTGCATCACATCACCATCTTTCACCACATAGTCTTTGCCTTCAATGCGCAACCTTCCATTCTCACGGCAGACGGCCTCTGAGCCGTATTGAATAAAATCTTCATAAGCAATTACTTCAGCTTTGATAAAACCTTTTTCAAAGTCTGTATGGATAACACTGGCGGCCTGAGGCGCCTTCCAGCCCTGATGGATAGTCCAGGCGCGCACTTCCTGCACGCCTGCTGTGAAATAAGTATAAAGGTTAAGCAATTTATAGGAAGAGCGGATTAGTTTATTTAAAGCCGGTTCTACCATCTTGTATTCATCCATGAACAACTGGCGGTCTTCTTCATTATCAAGTTCTGTTATCTGGGCTTCAATAGAATTATTCATCACAATTACCTGTGCATTCTCACCTGCAACAGCGGCTTTCAATGCCTCGGAAAATTTATTACCGGTATGCATAGACGCTTCATCAACATTAGCAACGTATAACACAGGTTTTTCCGTAAGCAGGAAAAGATCTGCAATAGCCAGTCTTTCATTTTTGTCAAGGTTAAGCTCGCGGATGCTGTGGCCTTTTTGCAAATGTTCCATACAACGCTTCAACACTTCATATTCTGCTTTAAGTTTGGCATCGCCGGTTCGCAGCATTTTTTCGGCACGTGAGAATTTCCTTTCAACGCTGTCGAGATCTTTCAATTGTAGTTCGGTATCGATGATTTCTTTATCAGATACCGGGTTGATAGCGCCTTCATCCCGCAGGATATTCTCATCTTCAAAACAACGTATCACGTGTACGATCGCATCCACTTCGCGGATATTCGCCAGGAATTTATTACCGAGTCCTTCGCCTTTGCTGGCGCCCCTTACAAGGCCGGCGATATCAACAATTTCTATTTGAGTGGGAACAGTGCGGTTGGGCACAACCAGTTCAGCGAGTTTATTAATACGTTCATCAGGCACATCAACCAAACCTATATTGGGCTCAATGGTACAAAAGCGATAGTTGGAAGCCTGTGCCTTTGCACTGTTACTAATTGCATTGAATAATGTTGATTTTCCAACATTAGGTAATCCCACAATTCCTGCTTGCAAAGACATAGTAGTTCAAAGTTTAAAGTTTAAGTTTGGGTTCGGAAGTTCACAATTTTTGAGGCGCAAAGATAAATGGAATTCTATTCGAAGTATTTTTTAATTGAAAGGAAGAATTGTAGGAACAACTTCGAAGTCTTGAATAGTACATCTTCAAAACAGATGAATTTTGAAGCAGGATTTACAGGATGGAAGAACAATTTTCAGAATTTTGTAGTCAGGGTTAAGCGTTTAGAATACAGGTGTTCTATCTGCAAGATTCTGAAAATTATTCTTCCATCCTGTAAATCCTGCTTCAAAAATAGATTTCCGTACACCATCTGTATCGAATACGAACAGTTTTAAATAGCTGTGTAATCATAGGGTTTTGATTACAGTAACATTCAAGTATGGCATTACGTTAGAGGTAATTCAACTACTTCGAAATTCTCTTACATATTCAATGCTTACTTATAGCTAAACTGATAAAATGCCGTAATGATTAAAAACTATATTAAAATTGCCTGGCGGAATCTGTGGAAAAATAAAACCTTTTCTTTCCTGAACATAACTGCGCTTGCTATAGGAATGGGAAGCGCTATCCTGATCCTGCTTTGGATAAGTAATGAAATCAGTTTTGATAAGTTTCATAAAAATAAAGAATACATATATGAGGCATGGAACCGCGGTGCCTTCGATGGAAAACTTCAGTGCTGGAACACTACGCCAAAGATTCTTGGTCCGACAATGAAAGTGGAATTTCCTGAAATAGGCCAGTTTGCAAGAGCAAATAGACAATGGTTTGTAACTTCTGTGGGTGATAAAAAAATATCAGCCTTGGCTCTCATAATAGATCCCTCTTTTTTATCAATATTCAGTTTTACTTTATTAGAGGGTAATTCACAAACTGTTCTGAACAATCTTTATTCAATGGTTATCACGGAAAAAATGGCAAAAAAAATGTTTGGTAACAAACCAGCCATGAATCAAATCATAAAAATTGACCGTGATAATTTTACTGTTACCGGCATTCTGAAAGACCTGCCTTCAAATACCCGGTTTGAGTTTGATTATCTTTTACCGTGGGCTTTTATGAAAAAAATAGGGGAGGATGATGCTTACTGGGGCAATAATTCTGTAAATACATTTGTACAGTTGAAACCAAATGTTGATCCCGATATTTTAAATACCAAGATAAAAGACATAACTATTACTCATTCAGGGCATAAAGAAGAACAGGAGGTTTTTTTGCATCCGCTTAGTAAGTGGCATTTGTACACCAGGTTTGAAAATGGTAAAGTGGCGGGGGGTCAGATAGAAACTGTGCGAATGTTTGGCATTGTTGCTACATTTATTTTACTGATCGCCTGTATTAATTTTATGATATTAAGCACAGCACGAAGTGAAAAACGGGCTAAAGAAGTCGGTATCCGCAAAGTTGCCGGAGCCTATAAAGGATTGCTGGTAATACAGTTTCTAGGCGAATCATTGTTCATAGCTATCATTTCTTGGGTGGTTGCTTTAATGCTGGTTCAACTTTTTATACCATCATTTAACCTACTGGTTGGAAAACAATTATCAATACCTTATGCCAGTATTTATTTCTGGCTGGCTTCTGTGCTTTTTATTGCAGTAACGGCTGCATTGGCTGGCAGTTATCCTGCCTTTTTCTTATCCTCCTTTCAGCCGGTAGCGGTTTTAAAAGGCACTTTTAAAAAAGTGAATGCATTGGTAACTCCACGTAAAGTGCTGGTTGTGGTGCAATTTACATTTGCCATCGTTTTAATTATCAGTACGCTGGTAGTTACTGATCAGATCCGTTATGCACAGAACCGTGATACCGGTTATGATCGCAGCAAACTTATCTATCATTTTCTTACCGGTGATCTGAACAAACATTATTCATCATTAAAAAATGAATTGCTTACATTAAGACTTGCAAAGTATATAAGCAGAACCAGTTCTCCATTAACAGAAGGCTGGAGCGATAGCTGGGACTTTATCTGGCAGGGAAAGCCGCCGGATGATAAAACTGATTTTGATAATTACGCAGCAGATGAAGGGCTGGTAAAAACGGCAGGACTAACTATAATAGATGGCCGGGATATGAATCTCTCTGAATTTCCAACGGATTCATCTGCCATGCTTATAAATGAAATGGCTTCAAAAGCAATGGGCTTCAAAAATCCTATAGGCCAGATAGTACGAAACGGTGACAAGCAATATCATGTAGTAGGGGTAATAAAAGATTTTGTTTTACGTTCGCCTTATGATCCTGTATCACCAATGGTGATTTCCGGAAGCCAGGGAGGTAACATGTTTAATGTAGTTAATATTAAAATAGAAGAAAGTAGTAGTATAGCTCAAAACATTAAAAAAATAGAACAGGTATTTAAAAAATACAATCCTGATTATCCTTTCGAGTATCATTTTGTTGATGAACAATATGCAAAAAAATTTGAAGGAACACAACGGACCGCTACTCTGGCCGCTCTTTTTGCCGGATTGACTATTTTGATTTCATGCCTCGGATTGTTTGGATTAGCATCTTTTATAGCGGCGCAAAGAACAAAGGAAATCGGCCTGCGTAAAGTACTTGGAGCATCTGTGTTTAATCTGTGGCAAATGCTTTCAAAAGATTTTGTTGGATTGATTATTATTTCATTGCTGATTGCCACACCTACAGCTTATTATTTTATGCATAACTGGTTACAGAATTTTGCGTACCGCGCTCCTCTATCATTGTGGACTTTTATCTTAGCCGGCTTCGGTGCGCTGTTTATTACCTTGCTAACGATCAGTTATCAATCTATCAAAGCTGCGCTGGCAAACCCGGTGAAAAGTTTGAGAACGGAATGATATAATAATTGATTAGGTAGGGTTCTATAGTTACTCTTCACTTAACTTTAAACTGTAAACCATTCTTTTCTTATCTTGAAGCCATAAACACACAATATGGTTCTCAGTTATATATGGATGGCTTTTTTTGTTGTGGCCTTTGTAATTGCTTTTATCAAATGGGCTTTTTTTGGTGACCAGGAAATTTTCAGGATGCTGGTAGATGGTATTTTTAAATCTGCCGGTGACGGATTTGATATTTCTTTGAAGCTGGTTGGTATACTTTCACTCTTCCTCGGCTTTATGAAAATTGGTGAAAAAGCAGGAGCTATTAATTTTTTGTCGCGACTTGTAGGGCCATTCTTTTCACGATTGTTTCCTGATATCCCAAAGAACCATCCTGCAATAGGACAGATGATGATGAATTTTTCTGCCAACTTATTAGGACTTGATAACGCAGCCACGCCCTTTGGATTAAAAGCAATGGAAAGCCTTCAGGAATTAAATCCCAATAAAGAAACCGCCAGCAATGCGCAGATCATGTTCCTTGCATTGCATGCAAGCGGACTAACCCTTATACCCATAAGTGTAATCGCAATGCGCGTAGCAGTAAAACCTCCGTCGGCAAATCCTACAGATATTTTCATACCCTGTATGATTGTAACCTTCGTAGCTACCATTGCTTCTATGATTGCCGTATCTGTAAGACAACGTATTAACCTGCTTCAACCTGTTATTATTGCATGGGTAGCCGGGTTGTCTATATTAATTGGTATGCTGGTTGCGTACCTCAATTCACTTGATCCTGTAAGCCTTCAAAAGTTCTCAACTATTTTAAGTAACGGATTGATACTGCTTGTTTTTATACTTTTTTTGCTGGGAGCATTAAGAAAGAAGGTAAATGTTTTTGAAAGTTTTATTGAAGGCGCTAAAGGTGGATTTGAAATAGCAATAAGGATCATCCCTTATCTTATCGCCATGCTGGTAGCTATAAGCGTGCTGCGGAACTCCGGTGTGTTTGAGTATATGCTAAGCGGATTTACAAAATTTTTTGGTGCGATAGGAATGAATACTGATTTTGTTCCTTCCTTACCAACCGCGCTCATGAAGCCTTTGAGCGGTAGCGGGTCAAGAGGAATGATGGTAGAAGCCATGACTACCTACGGACCTGATTCTTTTGTTGGCCGGTTATCAAGTATCTTTCAGGGAACTAATGATACAACATTTTATGTGGTAGCTGTTTACTTTGGATCTGTTGGTGTAAAAAATACAAGGTATGCCATTTCAGTTATGTTGCTCGCTGACCTTGTGGGCATTATAACGGCAATCCTTATAGGCTATTTGTTTTTTCATTAAGTCACTACTCTTTTTTAACCACGGAGAGAAGAAGAGATGAAGAAGAGGATACACAGAGGACTCCTCTGCGTATCCTCTTCTTCATCTCTGGTATTTCTCAGCGGTTATAAAAAAACGACATCTTGCTATCTTATAACAAACCTCGCAGTAACACCAAAAGCATCAGGAACAAAAGCAATTTTGGGTAAGATATCGAGCTCCGGCTTCCAGTCTATAGAAAGATTCAACGGTATTTTTTCAAACTTATAATCTAATCCTATAACACCTGTTGGCCCCAGATAGGTATCGCGACTTTCAAAACCCAGGTAACCACCAGCACCGTAATACCATTGTAGTCCCGGAAAATTTAAAGGACTATGTACTTCATACAAAGCACCCAATCCAAAACGGCTTCCAAAAGACAGCAACCCTTCAACAGCATTTTTCTCGTTCAAAAAATATTTGGCTGTGATAGAATTATTTAAAGTTGGAGAAGCATTACTTAATCTTATTCCTATTGCAAACTGATAATTCTGTGATGATGTTTGCTGAGCGAAAAGTTTTTGACCATATCCAATTACCATAAATAATGAAACACTCAGTAATAACTTTTTCATATTGCTGTTTTTCTTTTGGAACGAAGATAACACAGGAAGATGTTGAATAACAGCCTAAATAATTGTTAAGAGTTTTTGTAGCCATTTAGCCACAAAGACACTAAGGCACAAAGGAATTATAAGAAAAAGATTCTTCTTCTGCCTTAGTGCCTTAGTGTCTTTGTGGCAAATGCAGTCGGAGTTGCAGTTGGTATATCTTCAAACAATTCAAATTTTGTTTTTGGCCTTTTATTCTCCAGCCACTTAAAATTATTAAGCAGTTTTTTATCTTCAGGTATCTGCGTCATAGGGTATACATTACCTGACACATCATTCCTGCACACTATGCGATTCAGTTGCTTGTCTTTAAAAAACAAATCTATAATCTCTGCATGAGTAGTATTCATTCCAACAAAATCCTGTTTATCATCTTTTGCATAATACACACTTTCCGATGAACCTTTTACACGGATAAAATTTATATAGCCATCTTTAAAATATCCATTAAGTGTATTGCCTTTTATCTGGTTATATAAATTTTCTGCAGATTTATTTATTACCATGGCATTTTCAAAAACATACAAATGCTCCGGTTTTTTATTTTTTGTAAATAGATAAATAGTATCGCCGGTTATCTGGTTATTACTTGCCCACACAATAGGATTGGTAAATAACTTAAATATAGAATCCCTTCCTGAATAGAACAAGCTATCGCTAACCGCTTGAAGAGAGTCGGTGAATATCCTTACATTATGAAAGCCTTGAAAGTAACGGTTGCGGTTTGTGGAATCTGCTGTATTTATAGATGCTACTGACTTAAGGGAATCTTTTTGTTTGTCCATGCCGGAATGATTTTCAAGGTCCGAGAGTTTTCCGGCAAACAGTGTGTCAGCAGTAACGTACACCGAATCTTTATCCTGTCGTATGATCATTAACGGATGCTGGGTAGCAATAAAAGTATTGTTTAAACGGCTTGCTTTAATTTTATTGGCAATAACAGAAACGCCTTGCGAGGTGTCTACTAAAACTGCGTTGCCTGATGCATCAAAAATTCCGGTTTTGTCATCAATATTTAAATCATCACCTGTAACAGTAAGCGCTTTATCCCTGATAACGGTTCTTTTATTAAATTTAGCAATTTTATTTTTGAGGTCATAGTACCCATCGGATGTTATGATCTGGCTTTTATTACTGTCAACAATATTTGTTAAGGTAATGAATGTGGCAATTTGTGATTGAGTGTTATATAACAATGAGTCTGTTGTAATATTATAACCGGGATTTTTAAGTTTGACATCTCTTTTAAAGTATACATCCCTAAGCTCGCTGTAATATGTTGCTTCTTTACTGGTTAACACAGTGTTTCCGTTAACCACTTTACCGCCATTACTGTAAGTACCCAGCTTTAAATTAGAGTCGTAAAAAATTTCTTCAGAAGTAAGGATTCCTTTGCCATCTGTCATGCTGGCTTTTTTCTTTAGCACAGCCTGCTTTTTATCTAAATAATAGATAAGGTATTGTGAACGTGTATGGATGGTGTCACTATCAACAATATGAACATTACCAAATGCTTCGAGGGTTTTCTGGTTTTTATTATGAACGGCGCTGTCAGCATAAAATAATGTTTTGCCATCCTGAAAACAAACATTTCCTGCCCCGGTGATCAGTTCGTTGGTTGAATCAATTTTTTTATAGCTTAGCCTATCTGCGTTACGGAATTCTACAATCCTTATAGTGTCAGTTCCCGGCGTGGTAACCGGTGATTGTGCAGCCGCTTGTTGCATCATTCCGAAAACTAACATTAGGGTGAAAACGAAAATTAGTTGTTTCACTTTTTTGCTGCTTTTAAGGAATCCAGGGGTGTAGTTAAGTAATTACCCTTTTCTTTTTTACCAAAAATAGAGATGCTTACATAACGCTTTGGATTAACACGAAGGTCGTCTAAAAGTATGTTAAGACTACGTGAAGTATTTTCCAGGTTCTGATATAATTTTTTGTCGTTCAGTAACAACCCTATCGAGCCATCAGGACTATTGACTTTCGCGACCGCAGAATTTAGTTCGGTTACGGTTTTGTTAAGTGTAGCAAGCGTTTCATCCAGTTTAAGGTTAGCAAATTTTCCTGTTGCGGTATCGAGATTGCTAAGCGTTTTGTTGATTGTAGCACTCTGTCCTGCAAGATTTCCTGTGATATTATTCACATTAGCAAGTGTTTTACCTAATGCGCCGGTTTGCGCATTTAGCAATCCCTGTAAAGAAGCGGAGGAAACAGTAAGGTTGGTAATTATCTTTTGAATATTGAATTTAGCTGTAGGATCGAAAATGCCGCCGATCACTTCAATTACCGAATCAAGAGATTTCAATGTGCCGTTCACATTATTTAATGCAGGATTAAGAGAGGCTTTTACGTCTTCCATTATTCCTGTAGTCACCTGCGTATTTAAGGTATCACCATTAGTGGTAAGTTGTTTTGAGTTGCCTAATTCAATGCTGAGTGAAGCCGTTCCCAGCAAATCTTTATTTATATAGGCAAGTGAATTAACCGGAATATTAATGTCTTTGGTAAAATTTAATGTAACTACGATACTGTCCAGGTCGGCGCTTTTTTCTGTCATTTTATAAACAGCGCCTACTTGCAGTCCGTTTATAGTAACGGGATTGGAGGTGTTAAGTCCGTTTACCGAATGAAATACAGCATGAAGCTTCCTGCTTTTGTCAAACAGGTCCCTGCCTTTAAGAAAGTTAAATCCTAGTACGAGCAAAGCTACAGCTACTACAGCAAGGATGCCGATCTTGGTTTCATTATTAAGGTTGAATTTCATTCAGATAAAGTTTATCTATTCAATGGATATTTTAATCAGTGGCAAATGTATAGAAAGTTTACGTGTATTTAGGTATGAGGTATGAGGTAAACCCCAAAGGGGTGACATGATTATAGAAAATGATAAACACTAAACGCGAACCCCGAAGGGGTGACATAAAGGGTCTCAGATAGGAAGAATCATGTCACCCCTTCGGGGCAATGTCATTTAGTTAAGAATAAACACAAGTAAGAGGTTTAAGCTCTTTCAAGTTGTTAATCCTTAACTTAATGACATTGCCCTGAAGGGGTTCTGATCAAAGGTTCTTTTATTACTATAATCATGTCACCCCTGTCGGGGTCAAACAATGTAATTCTAAGGTGTATACTTTTTTAGGATAAGACACCCACCTCACACCTCATAGCTCATACTTATTTCCCCGTACTCACCGGGTTTACCGTACCGGGTTTCGAAGATTCCAGTTCATCCTTATATTTTTTTAAGGCGCTCATGACGTTGTCTACAATCTGATTCTGGCCGTCTTCACTATTGAGGTATTCTTCTTCTCCTTTGTTAGTAATAAAGCCTGTCTCCACCAGTACGCTTGGCATTCCGGTAGCCTGCAGCACCCAGATACCTTTGTTATTTCTTTGCAGTACACCTCCATGGGAAGCACGGCCAGTTTTTTTAAATTCTTCTTCAACATATCTGGCAAATGTGTAACTGTTTCTAAAATAAAATTTAGTATACAAAGTTGCCCTTATTTTGGCTTCAGGAGAATTCAAGTCGAGAATATTAAGAGAATCTTCTACATTCTCGCCGCTTGCATCTTCTCCACTGATGTAAGAACTTTTTGCCTGGCTTCTGTCTGCAGCCCAAACATAAGTTTCTGTTCCTGTAGTTCTATTTTCAACATAATAATTTTCATATACCGGCTGCTGCACCGTTTTCTTTTTCTTTTTTCTTCCTTTACCAGTATATATAACTTTAGTGGTATAACCTGATATACGTTTAGCATACCAGCCCCCGGCTTTAACGCCTGCTGCATTACAGTGGATACTTACAAAAAGATCTCCCCGGGCTTCGTTTGCCATGTTAGCCCTTATTTTTAGAGCCAGATCTTTATTACTAACGTTACCAGGTAATACATCAGTAGTGCGGGTAAATACCAATTTAATATCAGGGAATTCTTTCTGAATGGCTTTACCAAGTTTTAAACCAACTTCTAATGATACTTGTGCTTCAGTAGATATAAGACCTCTAGCTCCAATATCCTTTCCTCCATGTCCGGGATCAATAATAATAGTTTTGATAGTAGGTTTTGCTTTGTGATCGACGTGTTTTTCAGGTAGCGGAACAAAACTTATAAACATTAAAAATATTACAGAAAGGAACAGGAACTTCTTCAGCATACTAAAACAAGTTTAACAGGTAACTATCAATCTTCACAAATACTTAATAACCGAATCACTATTTTTGTCTGACGCAAATTATGAGAACCGGACCTAAAGTTAGCCTAAAATTTAATTTACAGTGGATAACAACAGTGTTTATATGCTCTATAACGCTATTTGCCTCCGGTAATTACACTCCTCACAAACTTTTTTACAAGACATTAACAATAAAAAAAGACACCGTTCCTACAGGCTTTCAAAAGAAACCAGATACTATCCCTGCAAATCAAAAGAACTTAGATACTATTCCGGAAAACGCCAGTGATACGAATGTAAAAAAAATTCAGATAGACACACTGAATATAAAAGTTTCCAAAGACTCACTCGATGCTCCCGTATCTTATGCTGCCACTGATTCAATGGTGTTTGATGTGCCTACAAAAAAAATAAAGCTGTATAATACTTCTGAAGTAAAGTATAAAGACATTGTGCTGGATGCTTACCAGATTGAATTAGACCAGCAGCATCAATTGGTTTATGCTACTTATTCTACAGACACTGCTAACAAAAGAATAGGCAGAGTTAAATTTGTTCAAGGTGAAAATAATATGGATTCTGATTCTATAACTTACAATTTCAAAACGCAAAAAGGCATTACCAGCAGCACCTATACTACACAGGGAGAAATGTTTGTTTATGGTGAGAAGATAAAAAAAATATCTCCGAATGAATATTTTGCGCTTCGGGGAAGGTTTACTACCTGTAACCTCGATACCCCGCATTTTGCTTTCGTGACAAATAAACTGAAACTGGTTAATAAAAAACTTGCAATCAGCGGACCTATCCATCCTGAATTTGAAGGAGTACCGGTTCCTATTTATATTCCCTTTGGTTTTTTTCCTTTGTCACAAGGCAGGCATTCCGGTTTGTTGCCACCGCAGTTTACTGTTAACGAGCAATTCGGTATTGGACTAGAAGGACTTGGTTATTATAAAGTTCTGAATGATAATTTTGATGTAACACTTCGCTCAGATATTTATTCTTATGGTGGGTACCGGCTTAACCTAACGCCCACTTACAGGGTTCGTTACCGTTACCAGGGACAATTTAATTTATCTTATCAGAACACACGTTTTTTAAGTGATGCAGGTGCCAAGGAATATGAAACCAATAAAAGCTTTAGTATTTACTGGAGTCATACTGTGGATAGCAAAGCCAGGCCTGGAACAACTTTTTCCGCGAATGTAAATGCTGGTTCTACAAGGTATAACAGGTATGTTACCAACAATCCAACACTCAATTTTCAAAACCAGTTGAGTTCCTCAATCAGCTATTCAAAAAACTTTGATAATAAATATAACCTTAGCATTAGCGCCAATCATAACCAGAATAACAATACACGGTTAGTGAACCTGAGCCTGCCTACCATTTCATTTACCGCAACAACGCTTTATCCTTTTCAGAAAAAAGAATTTGTCGGTGAGCCTAAATGGTATGAAAAACTGGGTATCGGTTTAAACACAAATGTATCTGGGCTGTCATCGTTCTATGATTCCGCATTTAGTTTTCGCAGGCTTGTAGATACTTTTCAATGGGGAGCATCGCATAATATTCCGATTACCTTATCTCTCCCTGCCTTAGGGCCTTTCCAGATTGCACCCGGCATCAGTTACCAGGAAAAATGGTATGCCCGTAAAATGTACAGGTCATGGAATAAAGTTGCTAATAAAGTTGATACCACCACCCAGGATGGTTTTTATACAGCAAGAGATGTTTCTTTCAGCCTGGGAATTAATACTGCCTTATTTGGAACTTTTAATTTTGGTAAAAACAGTAAGGTAAAGGCTATAAGGCATGTGGTTAGGCCATCGTTCAGTTTAAACTATAAACCGGATCTTGCCAGGAAAGATTACTATGCTATCCAGACGGACACTGCAGGCAGGATCTCACGTTTTTCACCTTACGATGGTAGTATCTACGGTGCTTTTAGTGAGGGTAGATTTGGCGGAATAGGTTTTGGAATAGATAACAACCTGGAAATGAAAACGCGTTCAAAATCGGATACTGGCCAGGCAGGTGATAAAAAGGTAAAACTGATTGATGGCTTCGGATTTAACAGTGGTTATAATCTGATGGCCGACTCTTTCAAGCTTTCTCCTTTCAGTCTTTATATAAGAAGTACATTATTTGAAAAAATAAATATCACGATGGGTGGTGTTCTTGATCCTTACCAGGTAGATAATAAAGGATATCGTATGGACAAGTATACATGGAACGGAGGCAGGTTTTTACCGGGAAGAATTACCAATGGTACCATTGCTATTTCCACATCTTTCCGGAGTAAAGAAAAAGGTGACAAGAAAAAAACAGCTGATTCACTTAACAAAGCAGAAGGATTACCAATGACTATGGAAGAGCAACAGGCTGAATTGAATTATATCCGTAATAACCCTGCAGAGTTTGCAGACTTTAATATTCAATGGTCGGTTAACCTTTCCTACTCGCTTAATTTTTCAAAAGCTATCAAACCAGATTACAGCGGTTATGAAACGCAGGTTAATTCCAATTTAAGTGTTAATGGCGATTTCAATTTAACTCCCGAATGGAAACTGGGTATGAATAGTTATTACGATTTCAAAACTTCTTCCATTCAATCGCTTACCATGTTTCTATCGAGGAACCTGCATTGCTGGCAGATGTCCATTAACGTTACACCGGTTGGGCCTACCCGTTATTTCAACATTACCATCAATCCTAAATCAAGTTTACTTAGAGACATTAAGGTGAATAGGAGCAGGTATTTCTATGGGCAGTAATAATGCTTAGTTGTTAAAAAAACTATTTCATATTAGCCACATAATAATCAGTCATCACTCTAAAAATCTTTTCTTTTAATTCAACCACTGTTATATTATTCTCAACCGGCACAGGCGCTAAGAAATGCATTTCCAAACGATGCGGCCAGAGGAAGAAGGTTTTATCTCCCGGCAATACTTTTTTTGTATTAAAGATTAATGTAGGAATAATCGGCTTGCCTGTTTCAATAGAAAGCCGGAAAGCACCGTCATGAAAGGATTTCAATGGCTCATTGGTTTTGTTCCGGGTACCTTCGGGATAGATGCTCATATGCAGGCCTATATCAAGCACCTGTTTCATTTTCTGATAACTATCACGACGGCTTTTTTCACTTTTCCTGTCTACCAGGATACTTCCCATTGCATATAAAATTCCAAACACAGGTGTCTTCGCCATCTCTTTTTTTGCGATGGTTTTATTGCCACCGGGAATATAAGGACAGGATACCGGCACATCCATCAAAGAATTATGGTTGCAAACAACAATATAATTTTTGCCGGCTTCAAAGCATTCCGCTCCTTTTACAGTCAGGTGACAGCCGATGCTATTTAAGAAAATATCCATCCATGCTTTTGAAAAGGCAATAAAGCGGCGTGTCATAAGTGGTTCGGGCATTCTTCTTATTATAAGAAAAGGGATCATAAACAGCAGCATCGATGTTACAAATACAATGGAAGCCCATACGGCCCATATCCTGCCAAAAATTTCCCGAAATACTTTCATTAATGGTTAATTGTTAATGGTTAATTGTTAACAGATAGTGATTAATTGTTAATGGTTAATCAATGTCGTTGACTTAATGATTTCGTATGTAGCAGGCATCCCTTGTGCTCCTTGTGGGATTTCCTTTGTGTTCCTTGTGGTTAAAAGACTCCTGGAATCATAGACCGCATTTAACCACAAGGAACACAAAGGAAATCCCACAAAGGACTCTAAGACTTTTAATCAAATTGTAATTTCATACATAAAAGAATACTTCAACCTTGTTATGTCAACGACATTAAATGGTTAATTGTTAACCGATAGGGGTAAATTGTTAAGGGGTTCTTTCAATAAATATCCTCTTCCCGTTAACAATTAACCATTAACAATTAACCATTAACAATTAACCATTAATTAGAAAGTTTCCAATCAATAGGATCGATACCATGCTTAGTAAGGTATTCATTGGTTTTAGAAAAATGACGGCATCCGAAGAAACCTTTGTCAGCAGAAAATGGTGACGGATGTGCGGCTTTTAATACCAGGTGTTTTGTTTCATCTATTAATGCCTGTTTTTCCTGTGCATATTTACCCCATAACATAAATACCACATTTTTTTCCAATGCAGATATTTTTTCTATAATTGCATCTGTAAATTGCGTCCATCCGATTTTAGCATGGCTTCCGGCTTCCGAAGCTCTTACTGTTAATGAGGCGTTGAGCAGCATCACGCCTTGTTCCGCCCATTTGGTAAGGTTCCCGGATTTTGAAACAGGTACTCCAATATCTGCATGCAACTCTTTAAATATATTTACAAGAGAGGGAGGAGGTGGCACGCCGTCAGGAACTGAAAAGCTTAATCCATGCGCCTGGCCTTTACCGTGATAAGGATCTTGTCCTAATAAAACAACCTTAACATTATCAATAGGTGTATTATCAAAGGCATTAAAAATTAGTTTGCCGGGTGGATAAATTATTTTACCTGCTGCTTTTTCTGTTTTAAGGAACAAGATTATCTGTTGAAAATATGGTTTTTCAAATTCAGTTTTAAGCACTTCCTTCCAGCTTTCTTCTATTGTAACATCCATGGTTTTAATTTTAGTAAAAGTAAAAAAGCGAAATGATATCTCTATGATTTTGTTTAAGTTTAATCATACAACATTAAGATGCCTTTGTGCTCCTTCGTGCCTTTGAGCCTTCGTGGCAAATAGGCCACAAAGACTCGAAGGCACGAAGGAGCACAAAGCTTTCTCTAGTAATCTATCCCGGGTAAATTCACCTCTTTAATTTTATCATTATAAAGCCGGTTGTATTTTTGATTTCGTTTTGCTCCTACGCTGCTTGCGGTGCCGCTGGCTATCATTCTTACCAGGTAATTAAAAAAAGAACGGTTACGGCTACGCTCATAATATATTTTTCCAACTCTTTTGGTGTTATTGGTTCTGATAACAAAACTGTTTGCAGCAAATGTTATCAGGCTTGTTAGTAAAGTCTTTCTTTGATCGTTTGCTGCTTTAAGAAATTCAACTTTAAGATCATGGTAAAAAAATCGCACTTCACCCAGCGATATATCTTCACGGCCTATTGCCCTTACCTGTAATGAATCGACGATGCCGGATTTAATCCCGAAACTCATAACAGGCAGCATGAAAGGATTTAATATTTCCAGATTGAAGGGCAGCGCCTTTAAAGTAACCGCAAATGAAGCCAGGCTGTCGTTATAGGCTTCTTTCATTTGAAGCTGCATGTATGCTGTGTCCATAAGGTAAGCAGATGCCATCACCTGCAAACTATCATTAGGTACAAAATCAAAATTTTTAATATTATGAATGGTAGCATTTAAACGCGTAAAACGTATATTGCCTGTCTGATTGGTTTTTTCACTTACTTCATGATACCTCATTTTGCTGTTACTCATACTAACGGAATCGATCAGGGTTTTAACCGGGATATTTTTTATAATGGCAACAGGTAATTCCTTTATAACATTGGTTTGAAGAGGCAGGTGTTTATCGCGGGAATCATTTAATAGGGCGTCACTGATATGAATATGTCCGATCCTTAAAACCGAATCTTTTAACCAGGATGCAATATCAATATCATTTAAAAATGACCTGCCTGTTTCCAGCGTAATATAATCTTTCTGAAAAGATTGGGCAGCCATAAAAGCATCTTTGTTCATTTGCGGACGATATGAAAATGAATCCAGTGAAAGAACGTTACCACTGCCTTTCAATCCTTTTAAACTGAACCTGCTTTTATCATTTTTATAAATAATATTATGGGTACTAACCGCTGCATCCGGTTTGGTATTAAAATAATTTACCGGATACTTAAAACTATCCTGGTTTATAGTGAGATTTGATAGATGAACAGCGTTTAGTTGCAAAGTATCAGCCTTGCCGGAGCGTCGTTTGTTTAGCAGGTTTATATTGGGAATATCTACACTGACATCTTTCAGTTCCCAGTTGCTATTACTTATAGTAGCATCTGAATACAGCATAAACGCCCTGGAACCAGCTATAACAACGCTATCTGAAGAAAAAATCAGTAATGAATCCTTATTAGCCAGACTGAAATTTTTTGATTGAATCTGCAAATCGTTAAAAATAAGCTGGCGTCTGTTATCAGATGTTTTAATACCCGAAGCAGAAATGTTGGAATTGCCCAGCATCAATTGAATGGGTTCTACTTTACTATTACTTTGAAAAGAAAATATAGGATCTTTTATCTCTATGTTTCTGAGATTAATTTCCGGGAAAGGTGTTTGTTTTTTGGAACTAGTTGACTTAATAAAAGGGTTAAGATTTACATTAATCTTAGGTTGAATTATACTAAGCCGGCTTATATCAAAAGAATTTGATAAAGACTGCTGCACATCCGTAGTAAAATCAACCTCGGGTATGGTTATACTGATAGATCTTTTACCGATTGGTAAGCTTGCAGTAAGAGATGAAATATAAGAAGGCAGCTTGTCTTTGATAATAAACTTTCCGCTATGAAATTTACTATTGTCTGCAGTAACATCAATAGAGGTTCCTTCAGAAAAAAAATCGTGCAGTTCTTTTAATTTACCGTTTTCCAAAACAATAGCGCTGGTTTTTATTGTTGCAATTATTGCTTCGATATTGATTTTATTGCTGACAAGTTTTAATTCCGTTGCTCCGCCATCTATTGATCCAATGGAAAGTAATGAATGGGTGTTCGCCTGTTGTTTTTTTGAAAGGTCCATAACAATCTTTGCATTTTCCCAGTTTATCTTTTTAATATCCATTGAATTGATTGCAGCTTTACCTGATAATCCTGCTATGCTCACGTTGTTGGCTTTAATACTGAGGTTTCGCAAACTATTTGTCAAATCAATATTTGCAGCGGTTAGGTTATTGTGCTCATCGTAAATCATGTTCCGGGCAGTCATTTTCCATCCGTTTTTCAAGTATATTAATTCACCTGTATTAAAATTGCGAATCATTTTTTGTAAGGAAGCAACTAAGCCTCTGGTGGAAAGATCAGGGGTAATAAGTGTATTGATCTTTTTAACATTAATGTATTCATTAGCCGAAAATGCATAATTGACGGATCCGTTTAAGATAGTGATGTTTTTTAATACAAACATCTGCCGCAACAAACGGTCAAGACTACTGTTCTTTTTGGGGCTCCTTTTTTTGGTATTGCCTGCTGCCAGGATGGAAATAAACGGATCATGTAAAGTAAAGTTTGAAGCCACCAATCGTTTTTGGGAAATCAGTTGAAACCAGTCGATACCCTTTATTTGTAATATAGGAATATATATTTTTTGATGTCCTTTTTTCACTTTTGCAGTTGATTCTATATTGATGTTGAATAAAGAAAACTGGTCATTATTAATCCGTACACTATCAAAATGAACGAGGTAAGTGCTATCCCTGAAATAATCAACAAATTCCTTTACACCAAAGCGTATGCTGGAAGCACTAAGAGGCATAGATGGAAACAATCCAACTCCCAGATTTGACACTACCAGGCTATCCTGAACAAAATTAAATGTGCTTAGTTTTTCTTTCCTTTCTACTTCAATATCAAAATCAACATTGTTGATGCTTACATACCTTACCAGTATTCTGCCAAAAGCTGCTGAAGTTACCTTTCTGATAGCCGTTGTTATAGTTTCCGAACTGTCTTGCTTTGCATCTTTGATCTGAACAAAAAATGACACTTTGGGCCTGGTAAAAAATAAGGAATCCATCCTGTTATAACCGGTAGAATCATTAACGGCGAGGTAAACATTTTTGATCCGCATTTTTTCAGCAAAAAGATTGAAGCTTGCTTTGGTACTATCATTATCACCTCCGGAAATACTGCAACTGTCCACTTCCAGATTGCCTTTGTTAGCAACAAAACGAAATGAGCTGAACCGGATTAATTTATCACCATCAGGAAAATGTATGGTCTGTCCGGCAATTATCAATTGTATATCCTCTGTGTAGGAATTCGGATGTAGTGAGTTAGTTGCAGAATCGATATTAAATCCTTTAATATAAAAATCGATATTTTTTATTTCGAGCGGTGGCGTGTTTTTCTGCAAAGCGCTATTTAAGGTGAAGGCACCTTTATTGATGCGAAAATTACCCACCTTAAGAGTGGTAAGAACTGATTGAATGGATTGATATAATTTTTCCATTTCAACAGATAAGCTGAAAGCTGTTTTTTGTGATTGATAACTGCTTCTCTTTTGATGGATCAGATTAAGTATGGGCCGGTCCATTACAATAGAATCTATCAATAGGCGCCTGCCCCAGATTAACGGCCATAATTTTTCCAGTTGGAGTGAGATAATCCGTGCATGCATCTCGAACTTATCCCCGGAGCTGCCGGTATCAGCGCTTTTAAGCACAGGCTGCTGGAGCTCAAGGCTGAGTTTCAGGTAATCATATTTTACTTTTTTTACCTCCAGGTGATACCTGCCTTTTGATTGAACGCGGACAATCTCTGCCAGTATATTTTTTGCATGGGCAATCAGCCAGAAATGGAAGGTTACCAGCGAAGCTGCCAGCACCAGGAGGCTTACCACAGAAACTTTAAATATTTTCCAGAATCGGTTCAAAAATGAAATAATTGTTACCAATGTAACATAATAAATTAGTGGGATATTGCAATAAAGGCTATAATATGCTACCCGTTCAGGCAATGTCATTAAGGGTTTTAATAAGCCGTCTTAATTCAATTTGTCAGAAAAATGTATTATTAGAACTGTACAAGAAAAGTCAGGATGGCCAACACTCCCCTCCTTTGGAGGGGACGTTATGTCCGTAGGACATAACGGGGGTGGGTAGCCGGGCAGCTTGCTACCAGGTGCTAATCATTATGCTTTTCTGTAACCGTTTAAGGTGTTAGTATCTGAGAAATTACAGTTAAACCCACCCCAGTTTGGCCTTCGGCTCAAACGTCCCCTCCAGGGAGCAGGGCTGTTGTGTTCTAATTTTGTTTACTTTTGGGATTGAGAAACACTGAAAACAATGGAAGCGAAGTCAAGCAATTTATTGGATTATTTAGGTGAGATAAAGGATCCCAGACGCTTACAGG
>JAABUN010000910.1_pt1 | contig 71854 bp, 61 predicted proteins | sample 5559311 | NCBI WGS metagenome assembly JAABUN01 (sample SAMN10711877, study PRJNA513370) | rock metagenome | isolation source: Antarctica rocks | place: Antarctica: Victoria Land, Siegfried Peak sud | reverse complement strand
GTCAGCCCCTCGCGCTCGAGCGAGACGCGGCCCGGGAAGGGGCTGAAGATGGGGACGCCCCCGGCGCTGAGGCCGAGGCGGCTGTCCGGGTCACCCGTCGCCGGGGGACCGCCCTCGAATACCTCCGACTCGGTCAGTGTGGGGCCAGCGCCTTGCGAAATGGGCGTTGCACCGGTTTCCGCCCGTGCCTGGTCAAGAAAATCTCTTGCGACGGAGTGACACGCAATCCAACCCGTTGAGATGTATCGAGGATCTCGCTTCCACCAGCGGATGAGAAGATGACAAACACGACCATTGCGGCCCACACTGCAACCATTTCCCTACCCTTCGCTGGAACGCCTTGTGGATGTGGCCCGCTAATGACGAGATCAGCGTTATGGAAGTGGGGGAAGTATCGCGCCTGTTGCCCATCTCGTGTTCCGTTTGCATACCCCGAGAGGGCTCATGCTTCCCCTCCGGCCATGAACCGCGTCAACGGTCGCTCCGGGCAAGATGCGAGAAGATGATCCGGTCGGCTGGTTGCGGCGAGAATTGGAGGTGTTCCATGAAGATCGTACGGCGGGATATCGAACGGGCCAACCCCAACACGAACCCCATCATGGTCGGCGATGTCGTCTCCCAGAACCTCGTCGCCGAGGGCGACGCGCCGAACCTGCGGGTGACGGCGGTGACGTTTCGCGACGGCGCCGTGAACCGCTGGCATACGCACAGCACGGAGCAGGTGCTGATCGTGACCGATGGCGAGGGGATCGTCGCGACCGAGACGGAGGAGCGCTCGATCACGGCGGGCGATGTGGTCCTGATCCAGCCGGGGGAGAAGCACTGGCACGGCGCCGCCCCCAGCCAGGAGATGACGCACCTCGCGGTCCTGCTCCCTGGAGAGATGACGATCGTCGAGTGAGCGCATTGCCGTTCCGGCGGGCCAGGGGTCGGCGACTCGTTCGTTTCTGAATGTCATGAGCGACCCGAGCGGCTGCCCGCGCAGCTGCTCGTACAATGGTGGGAACCGGTTCGTTCGACGGAGGAACCGACGGCGCGATCGGAATGGGGCGCGGATGCGAAACTTGCTCGGCCGGCTCAACGCCCGATCCCCGGATGACCTGATCCAGATCTCCCGGTTCTGGCTCGTGCCGCTTCCGGGAAGCGACCGTGGCCGCCATGTCGGGGCGCTCTACCGGGCGATGACGGACGTTCGCCACGCTCGCGCGGTCTGGGAGCGGCTCGACCCGAACGCCCAGATCGTCGTCCACGATCTCGCGCTCGCGCCGTCCGAGGCTCGCACCGTGGCCGAGATCGCGACGCTCACCGAGCTGCCCGATGCCGTGGCCCGAGAGGTCGCGATCAGCCTCTACCGGTCCGGAATGCTGGCCCGTGAGGGGGACAGCCAGGAGCTGCCGGTCGGCGCCATTCCCCGGTTGTTCCTCCCGCGCGAGCTGGCCCAGGTCTTTCGCCGGGTGCAGGACGAGATCGACGCGGGCGACCTTAGCGGCAGCTCGCTTCGGGTACTGCTGGAGATGCTCGACGACACGGAGATCGAGGAGTCGGCGACGATCTGGGGGATCCGGGTGATCCCCGGGTTGAGGCGTCGCGCCGACCTGATCGGTCAGATCCTGCGGCAGGTCGCGAGCCCCGAGCGCATCGACCGGGTGGTCGCGGAGCGGAGCCGGACCGCAACCGCGATCTGGACCGCGCTCCAAGATGTCCAGGATGTCCAGGGCAGTGGCACGGTCCCGGTCGGAGAGGCGATCGCGGCGGCTGGCTTGACGCCACCGGACATCGTGTCGCCGGACGCGGCGCGGGCCGACGCGAGAATCCAGTCCGCCCTTTCCGAGCTCGAATCGGCCCTGCTGGTGGTGCACACCTACCGGCGCGATGGTTCTCGCTGGCTCTTCATCCCGCGCGAGATCGCGCAGCCCGGCGAGGTCGCGACGACATTGCCGTTGCGCCCGCTGCAGCCGCTGGCGGCGGGCAAGATCGCGGAACCGAAGCCCATTCATCCCGCCGCGCTGGCCTGGGATCTGCTGACCCTGCTTCGCGAGATCGCCGAGCGCGGCGCGCCGGTCTGGGTGCCGGGAGAGCCGATCTCGCGCACCTGGCAGCGCCGGCTCAATGGCGGGCTGTGGCGCGGCGGCGAGGATGTCCCGCCTCGGGGCTATCTCGGGTTCCTGCTCCATCTCGGGGCCGGGGTCAATGTCCTCGGCACCGCCGATGGACCAGCTGTGCCTGGGGCCGACAAGGGCGCGGTCCGACCGTCGGTGAATCCGCATGTGCGGGCCTGGCGGCGATTCTCGTTCGACGAGCAGATGGAGCAACTCCGTCAGGCGTGGCTCGATCAGGAGTACTGGATCGAAGGGCGCGAACGGGAGGAGATCGATGTCTGGGGCGCCGACTGGCGCGGATTTCGCTATCGGTTGGTGACGGAGCTCGAGCGGTTCGACACCACGGGTTGGCTCGATGTGGACGATCTCGCGGGCCGCCTCGCGGAGGCCAACCCGACGATCATCGGCCCAACCTTTACCGCCTCGTCGGCGCGATCCGCCGGTGGCCGCGACGATGACCGGACCGAGACGATCGCGCGGGTGATCGCGGTCGAGCTGGAGACGGCGGCGACGTGGTTCGGGATCGTCGAGCTGGGCGTCAATCCTGGCAAGGGACTTGCCGTCCGGCGAGCTGGACGAGACCGGCCAACAATGACGCGCGACGATGTGGCGGAAACCGAGACGGTGTTGAGCGTTTCCGACGAGGGGATGGTGACGCTCCACCGACCGACGCCACTGCACGTCTGGTCGCTGTCGGCGTTCGCCGACGCCGAAGGGGTGAAGCCGGAGGCACGCTTTCAGCTCCGGCCGGGGTCGGTCGGGCGGGCCCTGGGCGCGGGATTCGATCTCGATCAGATCGTTCAGTACCTGACTCGCCAGTGTGGCAAGCGCCTGCCGGAGCCACTGCTGAAGACGCTCCGGGACTGGACCGTTGGCTACCGGCGGGTCCGGCTCCAGCGGGCGATTGTGCTCAGCCCCGACCCGGATCTCGCGCACGACGAGATCCGGGCCGCGCTCGAAACGGCCGGTCTGGAGGTGCTGGACGTGCCCGCGCCCGATGGCGGCTTGATCGTGATCCTCCCACCGAGCGCGGGTCAATTGCCGACCGCGTCGTCCGAGGACCAGGCGCTGGCGGTGCTGCGGGCGAATGGCTACGCCGGGCAATGGGAGCAGCCGCCGCGGCTCGATCCGGCGGGTTCATGACCGGTCCCCGCTCCCCAGCTCCGGGTATGATTGGGTGTTGTCGGCCCCCGGACGACGCCTGACGCGGCGCGTTGCGGAGAAGCCGAGTTCTTGACGGGCCGACACGGAGGTCAGCCCCGACGTAAACACGCACAAATGTGGGTGGCCGGAATTGCGCTGGTCAGGATGATCGCTTCCGGTATATGGAGCGGAACTTGCGTCACGTCTGTACGTGAACATGCAAGGAAACCCCACACCAAGCACGCTCTCCAAAGCGTTCTGGCATTCACTCCTACCGTCATCCAAACAGCTGTGTCGAACAGCTGTGTCGGAGGGACGGTCCCACGCTTCGCGCCGATGCAGCTGCTCGATGCGGCTGCCTGGATAAACTCCGCGACCGAAGGATCTCCCGGCGATGGGCCGCATCCGCCACCAGGCAATGGCGCAGCCATTGAGCGAATGCGGCCCATCAAGCCCCGCGGGATTGCCAGTTGAGCCGGTCCGCGCAGCCGCATCGCGCAGCGGACGCAACGGGGCGAGTGCAAGGGTCACCATCGGCTGCGCCGATATGCGCTTCGCGCGCGACACGCTGTTGGGATTCACCGCCGCGCTCTGAATGACGATCCGTCCTGGACGGCGTATCAAGGATGATGTTTTCGATGACTGAGTCAATCGCGATTCCGGCCGATCTGGACGAGGTCCGTGTCCGCTTCGCGCCCAGCCCGACCGGGTCGCTGCATATCGGCGGCGCCCGCCTGGTGATGTACGACGTGCTCTTCGCCCACGGGCAGGCACGGCGGGCCGGCAGGAAGGGCACCTTCGTCCTCCGGATCGAGGACACCGACCAGAAGCGGTTCGTCGAAGGCTCCGCAGAAGGCCTCATGGATGGGCTTCGCTGGCTCGGGCTGGAGTGGGACGAGGGGCCGGATGTCGGCGGTCCGTACGCTCCGTACGTGCAAAGTGAACGGACACATCATTACCGTGAGGTGGCCGAGCGGCTCGTCGCCGAGGGAAACGCCTATCGCTGTTTCTGCTCGCCGGAGCGGCTCAAGGCGGTGCGTGAGGACTTGCAGAAGCGAGGGCTGCCGCCAGGTTACGACCGCCACTGCCGCGATCTTCCCGCTGCGGAAGTCGCGTCGCGCGTCGCGGCTGGCGAGCCCTCCGTCGTCCGCTTCCGGATGCCGCTGACCGGCGAGACGCGGCTGGTCGACCTGCTGCGCGGCGAGATCGTCTACCAGAACGAGACGATCGAGGATCTCGTGATTCTGAAGTCGGACGGCTTCCCGACCTACCATCTTGGTGCGGTCGTCGATGATCACGAGATGAAGATCACCCACATCACGCGCGGGCCGGAGTGGATCCCGACCGCACCCCTGCATGTCCGGATCTACGATGCGTTGGGGTGGGAGATGCCGATTTTGGCCCACATGCCGCTGATCCTGGCGCCGACCGGGGGCAAGCTCTCGAAGCGCCACGGCGGCGCGACCGTCCAGGAGTTCCAGGAGGGCGGATACCTGCCGGAGGCGATGCTCAACTACTTCGCCCTGCTCGGCTGGAGCCTCGACGGCAAGACCGAAATCTACAGCCTCGACGACCTGCTGGAGCACTTCACGCTCGAGCGGGTGCAGGCGTCGCCGAGTATGTTCGACCGCGACAAGCTCGACTGGCTCAACCAGCAGTGGATCAACCACCGGATTTCGGTCGACGATCTGGCCGCACGGGTGCTCCCGTTCCTGATCGCCGCCGGCATGATTGAGGAGGGGCCGCGCGACGCGTCCCACCCACGCTTCGACGCCGTGCGGGAGGCTTCCGCCCTGCTCAAGGATCGGATCAAGCACCTGACCGAAGCGCCCGAGCTGATGGAGTATTTCCTGAAGGACGAGTTGGCGCCGTACGACGCGGCGCTATTGGTGCCGAAGAAGGTTGAGCCCGCGGTCGCGATGCGGGTGCTCGAAGTGGTTCGGGGCGCGCTGGACGAGGTCGGTTTCGATCTCGCCGACGAGGCGGCCACCGAGGAGCGGTTCCGCGCGCTTTCCGATCAGCTCGGAATCAAGCCGGGGCAGCTCTTTATGCCGATCCGGGTCGCCGTCACCGGGCGAACGCAGTCGCCAGGGTTGTTCGGCACGCTCCGCTTGATCGGGCAGGAACGGGTGACGAGCCGGATCGACGACGCGATCACGAAGCTCCGCGAGTCGGCGCTGATCGACGCCTAACCGGCTAACCCTTGACGACGGCTCGCGTGATACGCATGAAGAAAGAGCGCTGATGAGGATATCATCGGCGGGCTTGTAGCGGGGGCGGCTGCCGGGCGCTTCGCCCAGAGCAAGGTCTGCCCCTTGCGAAAACGTGGAGGGGTGACAGGCCAGAGGCGTCGAGTGGGGAGTGGTTGCACGCGGGCGGACACACGAATCGACCGCACCCGGTAAGGAGAACGCTCCACCCTGGTCGATTCTGGTCCGCCCCTACAAACGGCGGTTCCCGCGTTGCCTCAGCGGGCCGTACTGTATCTCGACACAAGGATATCGCTTGAGCACATCCACATCCCCCGACACTCTCACCACACTCGTTCTCGTTCGCCACGGCGAGACAGAGTGGAATCTCACGCATCGCTATCAGGGCACGACTGACATCCCGCTCAACGAGACCGGGCGCGAGCAGGCGCGTCGCGTCGCGGGGACGCTGGGCCACGATGATTGGGATGCGATCATCAGCAGCCCACTGTCGCGGGCGATGGAAACCGCCCGCGCGATCGCGGCCACCACCGGAGTCGAGACGATCGAGGAAGACCGCGATCTGATCGAGCGCGCCTATGGCGAGGCCGAGGGGCTGACGCTGGACGAGCGGGAGCAGACCTGGCCGGGGGGCGAGTGGCCGGGTCTCGAATCGTGGGACGATGTCGCGACGCGGGTGATGACCGCGATCGAGCGGATCGCCGCCGCCCATCCCGGCCAGCGCGTGCTCGTCGTCTGTCACGGCGGCGTGATCAACACGATCCTGGCTGTTCTCTCGAAGAACGAGCTCGGCACGGGCAAGACGGTGATCCTCAACACCAGCCTGACGACGGTGACGCGAACGGAGGATGGGTGGACGATCGGGTCCGTCAACGAAGCGAGCCACCTGGAGACTGTCGCCGCCGATTGACCCAGAGACGGGCAGCTAGCAATGCGAAAGTCCATTGAAGCGCTTGTTGCGGCCATGGAGCATGCCGGGCGAAAGGGTGTGTTTGTCATGAATGATGAGAGAAAGGGAGAAGCTCGTCCCGACCGCCTTACGCTGGAGTCCGTGCTGGGATCGGTCGAAGCCTTGCCGAACGAGTCACTCGGTCTGGATCGAGTGACCATGCATCGCGTCGTGCCTGAGCTTTGCCAACCGCGGGCGACCACAGGGGATCGCCCCTACGAAGGCAGGCGATGCTCAATACGTCGTGGCTTGACGAACAGCACCGGCTTTGGCGCGTTTCGCTTCCGCCGGGATCCCTCGCCGCCGCGCTCCCTCCGGCGCGGCTGCTTTGCACGGCTGTAAGGATGACAACCTGCGAATATGCAATGCGGCGTCATCGCCTGGACGTGTATCGTCGGTAATCCTCAACACCAGCCCACCACGTTGACGCGAGCGGGCAACGCCTGGATGATCGGGGCGGTCAACGACGCGATCGCCGAGGAAACGTACCGCGCATCCCGCTCGACGGCGCGCCGAGGCAGCGGGCGCGGAGGCGCAGGCACCCCGGAAAGGGCTATCCCGGTGAAGATCACCAGTATCCAGGCGGTCCGGCTGAACGCCCCGGCTCGCCCGCCCCTGACGCCGCCGCGACGGTCGTCCTGGACGGAGACGGCGGAAGTCGCCAATCCGATGTCCCGCTATCCGGAGGTCAAGGCGCATCGCGGGCTCTGGCTCCCGGCCTGGGAAGCGGTGTGGTGCCGGGTGACGCTTGCGGACGGCACGGTCGGGTATGGCCAGACCGGAAATGGCCGGGCTGTGGCGGCGGTGATCGACGATCACCTCGCGCCCAACCTGATCGGGGAAGACATCACCGCGAAAGAGCGACTGGCCGACAAGCTCGTCCGGCTGACCTCGCCCTACGGCGCGACGGGCCTCGCCTCGTACGCGGTCAGCGCGGTGGACCTCGCGTTGTGGGACGCGCACGGCAGGCTCGAGCACAAGCCGGTCTACGCGCTGGCCGGTGGTCCCGCCCACGACCGCCTTTTCTGCTACGCCACCGGCAACGATGTCGATTGGTACCATGAGCTGGGGTTCCGGGCGTTCAAGCTGGCCTGCCCGTACGGACCGGCCGATGGCCTCGATGGCCTGCGCCGGAACGAGGAGTTCGTGGCCCGCGCCCGCGAGCAAATCGGCGACGAGTGCGAGTTGATGCTCGATTGCTGGATGGCCTTTGACATCGAGTACACCGTGCGGCTGGCGGAGACGCTCCGGCCGTATCGCCTGAGATGGATCGAGGAATACCTGCCCCCAGACGATTACGATGCGCATCTTGCGGTGCGGGATCGCCTCCCTTGGCAGACCCTGGCGACCGGGGAACACTGGTACACGACCTACCCGTTCCAGTGGGCAATCAACCATCGCGTGGCCGACATCGTGCAGCCGGATATTCAGTGGGCGGGCGGGTTCTCGGCCTGCCAGAAGATCGCGGCCTCGGCGGGGGCGGCGAATGTCAGCGTGATCCTGCACGCGGGCGGGAATACCGCACACGGCCAGCATTTCTCGTTCGCCTCGCCGGCGGTGCCATGGTTGGAGTGCTTCGTCGGCTCGCCGCCCGGTGTTCCATTGGAGGAGGTTTGGGGGCTGCCCGGCCAGGCGGTGCCGAAAGACGGCTATCTGGTCCCGAGCGATGCGCCGGGGTTTGGGCTGGATATCCCGGATGCCTGGTTCGAACCATTCTTCTAGGAAATTGCCGCCTCCCAACGCCTGGTGTCCCTGGGCCAGTCCGGAACACCCGGGTCTGAGAGGCGCGCCCGGCATCGCCCTCGGGAACGCGGTTTCGGGTGACCGGAAGGGAGAGGCGTGGCAATGACGATCGTCGATCGAGTGGACGCCATCCGGCTGGGTGGCTGGAAGTGGGCGCCAGGCTACGAGCTCTTCTGGATGGACATGAGCGCCAGAGACGAACCTCTGGCGCTCGTCAGCCTTCTGATCCGGACCGGGGACCACGTGGTGCTGGTGAATTGCGGGCCCGATCCGGCAATGCTCCCGCCGAAACCCCACGGCGACGCGGTCGCCACGAAACAGCATGTCCTGGAGGTCGACCGGGGCGAGGGGCTCGATGAGGCGCTATCGTCCGCGGGGACGACGGTGGATCAGATCACCCACGTCATCGTGACGCCGTTCCAGACATATGCCCTTGGCAACATTTTGCGCTTTCCCAAGGCCCAGCTCTGCCTCTCGCGAACGGGATGGGTCGATTTCCACGCCCCGCGGTGGCGTGAGCATCCCCACGACAAACGCTCGTCGTGCATTCCGGACCAGGTATTGATCGGACTCGTGACGGATGCCTGGCCGCGCGTTCGTCTCGTCGAAGACGAGGAGATCGTGCCGGGTGTCGAGACGTTCTGGACCGGAGCCCATCACCGGGCGAGCCTGGCGGTGAAGATCCAGACCAGCCTGGGGACCGTGATCGCCGGAGACGCGTTCATGCGCATCGAGAACATCACGAGGAGGCATCCGATCGGGATCAACGAGAGCATGGAAGAGGCCCTCGTCGCCTAGGACCGGATCGCCCGCGAGGCGGACATCCTGATTCCGCTCTACGACCCCCAGGTCTTCGATCGTCATCCGGGCGGGAGGGTCGCTTAGCTCGCGCTCGCGCCCAGGTCCTCATCCGCACCCTTCGCGGACAGCGCTCCGCCACCGGTTGATCTCCCGCTGTCCACTCGCGAAAGAGACCCAAGTGTCGCCCCGCTCCACATGCCGCCGTTGACCGAAGTGGAACGCGGCGGCTATGATCCCAATCGCAGACGCGAAATCACGATCAGATCAGGCAATGCTCGCCTGGCGGCGGAAGGGCGCGTCGCGTGGGAGGACCATCCCGTTCCACGATCCTTGTGATGAGACTGGCGGACCGCTCGTGAAGGGCGATCCCGGTTCGGCTCGGCATTCACCGGCGCCGAGGACGTTGCCAGCCGGCGCGAGGGTGCTGTATCGAGACCGGACCAACGCCCTCACGTGGGAAGCAAGGAGGAATCGAGCTGGATAGGCACATCGTCGCGGGACATCAGCGAGGAGGGAACGGACACGGAGATCTTGTTCGAGCTCGTGGGTATGCCACACATTGGAGGTGACGATGACCAGGTATCGAATCAATCGACGACGCTTGCTTGGAACGTCCGCGGCGGTGGGGGTGCCCGCCGCGCTCGTCCAGATCGGGGGACGATCTCCCGCACTCGCTCAGGAGTCAACGCCCGCGGATGGCCTCGTGCCGATCGCGACCCCGGCCAGTGGCGAGACCACCGACACCCTGGCGGGGACGATCACGATCGCGGTCCAGAGTACCGATGTCCAGACCTTCCAGGCGCTGGCCGACAGCTATGTGGCGCAGAACCCCGGGGTCGAGGTGCGGGTCGAGCTGAAGCCGTCCGAGGGTTACCAGGAGTTCATTCGTGCCCAGTTCGCGGGCGGGACGCCGGACGCCTCGATCGTCAACGGGAATGTCGTCGCCGACCTGATCCAGGCCAAGCAGTTCGTCGACATGTCCGCCTATCTCGATCGGCCGAACCCGTACACTGGCGCGCCGTGGCGCGCCTCGATGGATGACATCGCGATCCAGAACATGGCGAATGCGGTGACGGGCGAGATCTATACCCTCAACCTCGAGACCGTCCAGGTGCTCTGGTTCTACAACAAGACGGCCTTCGAGAAGGCCGGGATTTTGGCGGAAGCGGAAGAGCTTGCCCAGACCGAAAAGAACCAGCCAACCTGGGACCAGTTCCTGGACTGGTGCGACAAGCTCACCGCCGCCGGCTACATTCCCGTCGCGATCGAAGGCGACTACCGGTCGTTCTGGGAACTCCGGTTCGGCTGGCTGGCGCGCATGTACCTCGATCAGTACACGCGGGATGAAGCGGAGCTGGTGCGGGCCCAGACCGGGGACTGGAACTTCCGGGAGGGGATCGACGACGTCTGGACCTACGACCCCGCCGATCCCAACAACGACGACGCCACCCGGATCACCTTCAACAGCCAGCGCAAGATGATCGCGCTCCGGGACAAGCAACAAACTGTCAACGGGCCGAAGTTCCAGGCGCTCTACGAGAACTTCAAGCAGTTCAGCGATCGCGCCGCCCCTCCCGGCTGGCTCGGGAGTGCCGATACCTACCCGCTCTTCCTGACCAGCGAAGCGGCGATCCGGATCGACATCGCGGCGCTCCTCGGGAACTTCGAGCGCGATCTGCGCAGCCTGTCCGAAGGCCGCTACATTTCCCAGGCGGGCGGCGCGGAGGTCGATGCACCGGCGACCCCATTGCCGAGCCAGGCCGTCGACGCATTCGAGATCGGCTCGTTCAACAACCCGACGATGGAGGGGCCGGAGGTCATCGCGCCCGCCCGCACGATCGAGGTCAACATCGGTTTCCTCTCGGTCCCGAAGAAGGATCAGGCGCAGAACGACCTCGAGATCGACTTCCTGATGTTCCTGACCAGCCCGGACGGATTCGGAACCTACATCGAGAACCGGCTCGACCCCAACAACGCCGGCTCGACCGGAGTCGCCGGGCCGCCGATCGTCAAGGATGCCGAGCTGCCCGCCGACCTCGCCGCCAAGTTTGCCCAGCTCAAGCTGATCGGCAATACCGAGAAGGACACGGCCGGCACCTACCGCGCCCGCGGCATCGCCGACTACCAGCCATCGGTCCGGGAATGGGTGGACCTCGCCCAGCAGTACTTCGCGGGAGATCTGGAGCTCCAGGAATTCCTCGATGCCTACCAGCAATCCATCGATCAGCTGTTCCCCGAGATTCTCGAGCACATGCAGCTGACCGAGGAAGACCTCGCCAATCCTGACAAGAAACCGGCCAGTCAGGTCTAGCCAGCACAGCGAGCACCATGGGACTGACACTTCGTGGCGGGGGGGGGAGCGACGATTCGCTCCATCTTCCGCACCCACGGCAATCCACCGGCACGTCCCAATTCAGGCCAGCGCGTCCGGCGGACGCTGGCCCGGGGCGCCGGTGCCGCGCGCCCGTCGCCGCGGTGATCCTCGCCCTCGTCGCGGCGCTGCTCTGGCCGGCGGCGAGCCTCGCGGCCGACGGCTGGACGACGACCTCGGACGCGGTGGTCTACGCGGTCGGGACCAACGCCAGCGGAACCATGATTGTGGCTGGCCGGCGCGACAACAGCGTGGTGGCGTACGCCAGCAATGGGGAGGTGCTGTGGACGTTTCCAACGTCCGGCACCGTCAATGGGGTCGCCGTCTCGGACGATGGCCAGCGGGTTGCCGTGGCCTCCGAAGACCGCAACGTCTACCTGCTGGATGGCGACGGCACCGAGCTCTGGCGCTATCGTGGCCGCCAGACCTTCCTGAGTGTCTCGATCACCGGTGACGGGAAGATCGTCGCGGCCGGGTCGGAAGACCGCACGGTGTCGCTCTTCGATGCCGGAGGCGCACTCGCGTGGCGGTATACCGCCTCCGACCATGTATCCCAGGTCGCGCTGTACGGTGGAGCAGGCGGTTTCCGGGTCGTTGCCGGGAGCCGCGACTCGCGGGTGATCCTGATCAGCGGCGAAGGTCAGGTAGTCTGGGAATCGACGCTCGATTACAGCGTACGAGCGCTTGCGGTGAGCGCCAATGGCGCCCGGATCGTCGTCGGGGATAACCGTGAGACACTCGCGGTGCTGGATGGCGGAAATGGCGAGATCGCCTGGAGCGCGGTACTTGGCGGCCCGGTGCCCGCGGTCGGTATCAGCCGCGACGGAACCGTGATCGTCGGGGGCACGACGGGGGGAACGCTTTTCGTCTTCGACGCGGGGGGCACACGAGTGTCGGAATCCGGGGCCGGAAGCGCATTTCGCGACCTGGCCCTGACCAGCGATGCATCGCTGGTGGCCGTTGCCCGCGAAGACCAGATCGCGGTGTACCCGCGCGGAGCCGATGGCGCGTTCGAGATTCCCGCTCCCCAGCCCGGGATCGCGCGGTACCTCGTGCCGCTGGTGGCCGGGGCGATCAGCTTCGCGCTGATCGTGGCGGTGATGCTGGGCCTGCGCAGGCGACCCGACGGTGTGCGGGCCTGGCGTGGAGCCGCGAGCCGGAACCGCAGGCTCGGGCGGGAGATGTGGCGGGCGCGAACCTCCTATCTCTTCCTGATCCCAACGATGGCGATGCTGCTCCTGTTCAACTACTACCCGGCCTTCTCGGGCATTTATCACGCCTTTACCGAATGGTCGCCCGGAATCAGGACCAAATGGGTCGGCTTCAAGCAGTTCGAGGAATTGGGAACCAATCGCTATTTCTGGACGGGCATCGGGAACCTGCTGATCCTGATCGTGACCGGTTTCCTGAAGCTGCTGGTTCCGCTCGCGGTCGCGGAAATGATCTTCCACGTCCGCAGCCCGAGCGTGGGCTACGCCTTCCGCACGTTGTTCGTGCTCCAGGTGATCGTGCCGGGGGTGGTCGGCATCCTGCTCTGGGTCAACGTCTACGACCCGAACATTGGCCTTGCCAACCAGGTGCTGGACGCGGCCGGTCTCGGGAGTCTCACCCGCTTCTGGCTTGGCGACGCCGACACCGCGATCTGGGCAATCGTGTTCATGGGCTTCCCCTGGGTGAGCGCGTTTGCCCTCCTCATCTTCTACGGCGGGTTGATTTCGATCCCGGGCGAGCTGTTCGATTCCGCGGCGCTCGACGGTGCCTCGACGCTCCGCCGCATCTTCAATATCGACCTGCCACTGTTGCTCGGTCAGGTCCGGCTGGTCCTGATCCTCACGTTCATCGCCACCGTCCAGGAGTTCGCCGCGATCTTCCTGACGACGGGCGGTGGCCCCGGCAGCTCCACCTATGTTCCCTCGCTCGAGCTCTACTACCAGGCGGTGCGATTCAACAACTTCGGCGCGGCGTCCGCGATCGGCGCGGTGCTCTTCATCGTTATCCTCGGGGGTACGATCCTCAACCTCCGGTACGTGAAGTCGTCCGTCGAGTACGGCACGTGAGCAAGGGGACTCCCTCCGCCACGCGGCGGGGGTGTGCACGGTTCCGCGCCGGGAAGCGCGTCACCGCCCAGGGAGGCGAGGTACCTCCCGTTCGGGCTCGTCAGGAGATGTCGCGATGAGCACCGGCGAGACGATTCCACCAGCCGCTGTCCGGGCAGCCACCCGCGCGCGCGCCCATGATCGCTATCGAGGCATTGGCTGGCAGATCCTCCTGATCCTGACGCTGTCCATCGTCCTGGTGCTGAGTTTCGTCACCATCGCCCTGATGATCTTTCTCTCCCTGAAGGACAACGGCCAGATCTACGGGAGATTCTGGAGCCTTCCCGATCCGGCACGGTGGGAGAACTACCGGGATGGCTGGCTCACGATGCGACGCTACATCTTCAACAGCCTGCTCTACTCCCTGGTTTCCGTCGTGGGCGTCGTGTTCTTGTCCTCGCTGAGCGGGTATGTCTTCGCGCGGCACCGATTCCCGGGAAAGGAATTCCTGTACGTCGTGATCCTGGCGTTGCTGATGGTGCCGGGGGTGCTGACATTGATCCCCGCCTTCGTGCTGGTTCGCAACCTCGGTCTCATCAACACGCCGTGGGCGCTGATACTGCCGTGGACCGCGGGCGGGCAGATCTTCGGCATCCTCTTGTGCCGATCCTTCTTCGCCACGCTGCCACAGGAGCTGTTCGACGCGGCAAAGGTCGATGGCGCCTCGGAGTTCGAGCAGTACATCCGGATCGCGCTGCCGCTGTCCTGGCCGATCCTGGTTACCCTCGCGATCATGCACCTGGTCGGGAGCTACAACGATTTCATCTGGCCGCTGCTCGCCATCTCCGACCAGGATATCCAGGTGGTGACTGTCGGACTGACCCAGTTCCGGAACGAGTTCGGCACGGTCAACTGGGGCCCGCGGATGGCCGCCTACGCCGTCTCCTCGGTGCCTCTCGTGATCCTGTTCGCGTTCGGGATGCGCTTCTACGTGCGCGGCCTCACCTCTGGCGCGGTCAAGGGCTGACGCGCGAGGCATATACGTGACGTCGGGCTTTGGGAGACGCATTGCGCGACTCAGGCGCGGCGTTGATGCCAGGTCAGTGACATTCCTGCTGGCAACCCGCGCGTCAGGCCCAACCAGGCGCAGTGCGTTTCCTGCCCTCATAGCCTGTCAATCCGACCCTTACCGCACATCTGGCGTACCGTTGCGCGCTTCCGCGAGACTTCAGCGGCGTTGACCGGGTGGATGGAATGCGCGCCCCCATTCGGAACACGACGTGCCCGGGTGGCGTTGTGTCGATATCAGGCTGACGTTCACACGAGATCCCGGAGCGGTGATGAGGGGGGAAACATGAGCGACGTGGCGGATCACCAGCGTCTTGCCGAAGGCGTCGCGCGGTGGCGGCGTGCGGGCATCATCACCAGCGACCAGGCACGGCAGATTCTGGATCTCGAGCGGGCGGAAGGCGCGGAGATCGTCCTCGCGCCGGGTGGGGAGATGCCGGACCGCCGCCGTTCGCTCCAGCTCGGCGCGATCATGTCGTACATCGGCGGCTTCCTGATCCTGTTCGCGCTGACGGTCTTTATCGGTCTCGCGTGGGAGGAGATGAGCCCGGGCACGCAGTTCTTCTGGGCGTTGCTTGCCGTGGGCGGTTTGTGTGGTGCGGGATTCCTGCTCCGGAGATTCGAGTCCGCCCGGCGGGGCGGCAACATGCTGGTCTTCGCCGCCGCCGGGGCGCTCCCGCTTCTGGTCTACACCTTCCAGCGGCTCGTCGGCTGGTGGCCCGGTGATGCCGAGCTGGCGTACGAGGACTTCCACGATCGAGTCCTGGCGGTCTGGATCGTGATGGAACTCATCTCGATGGCCGGGGCGATCGCGCTTGCGTGGCTGGTTCGGTTTCCCCTCATGCTGCTGCTTGCCGGATTCTGGGGATGGTATCTCTCCATGGATCTCGCGCGTTGGGTCCGGGGCGATGATCACGATTTCTGGAATGATGATCATCACTGGATTGGCGTCATGGTCGGTTTGCTGATCGTCGGGCTCGGGCTCGAGCTGGCGAGGAGAGGTCTCCGGTCCTATGCTTTCTGGCTCATTCTGTTCGGGAATCTGGCCGGGATGGCGCATCTCGCCGACATTGCGCTGGATGGCGATTTCGGCGCCGCCGGATTGCTCTTTCTCGCCGTTTCGCTGGTCGCGATCGTCGCGAGCGTGGTGACGCAGTTCCGCGTGTTCCTGGTGTTTGGGGCCTTCGGGCTTTATGCCTGGGTCTGTTACCTGGTCTTCGACATCTTCGATGATTCATCCGCGGTAACGGTGGGCCTTGTCCTGATCGGAATCTTCATCGTCCTGACCGGGATCGGCTACCAGAAGTGGCTGGAGCCCACGCTGGAACGGTGGTTGCGGGATGTCCGAATGCGGAGAGGGCACAGGATCGACCCATGAGGTTGATATGCGCGTGACAAGCAGAGCACTTTTCCATGGCCGGAGGTCGGATGCGTCGAATGCAGGGTGATTGCTCGCGGGCGTTCACGCGGATCGTCCCTACGGCTTCATGGGGTGGGGAGCCGCTTCATACATGCGCAATGCGTGCCTGTTCCGTCGCTTCCGCGCCGGGGGGTCCCTCGCTTCGCTTCGGGATGACATGGGGTAGGGAGCTTGGCCGGCGGCGGCTGGCCGGTCCATACGCTTGCGCCGGCCAAGCCCACGAGCGATCCCGGCATGCAGTTCCCGATCAATCTACAGGCGGCGTTGGAAGGCGCTGCCGGGATATGGCTGAGGCGTGGACCGCGCCAGGTGGTAGGGCACGCTGATCACGACCGTACCGGGCCGGAAGAGCAGAGCCGCCTTGAGCCGGAACGCCGTCTGGTTGTGAAGGATCTGCTCCCACCAGTGCCGCGGGATGTATTCCGGCAACACGACCGTCAGCGTGGTTCCCGGCGCCTGCTTCTGGATCTCGTCGAGATAGCGCATGAACGGCCCGACCAGCGAGCGATACGGTGATTCGATGATCACCAGCGGGACATCCGTCTCGAGCGCGTTCCACTGATCCTGGGTCCGTTCGATCTCGTCTTCCTCGTCGCTGATGTGAATCGCGGTCACGTTCTCCGAGATCGACCGGGCATAGGCGATCGTCTGCCGGGCGATCCGGTTGACCGATGCGATCGGGACCACGACGAGATGTTCGATCTCCTCCGAACGGGTCGGGGTCGAGGCCATCAACTCCTGGGATGCCTGGGTGTAGTGCCGGTGAATGCCCCGGAGCAGGACGATCATCAACGGAATCAGGACGACCACGATCCAGGCGCCGTGCGTGAACTTGGTGATTCCGACGACCATCGCGACGATCGCCGTGGCTGTGGCGCCGACCGCGTTGATGATCCGGCCCTGGCGCCAGCCCAGCTCCTTGCGCTTCTGCCAGCGCACCACCATCCCGAGCTGGGAGAGCGTGAACGATGTGAACACGCCGAGCGCGTAGAGCGGAATCAGGCGTTCGGTCTCGCCGCCGAAGATCGCTAGGACGATGATCGACAGGACGCCGAGGGTCACGATCCCGGTGGTGTAGGCGAGGCGGTCACCGCGGAAGGTGAACTGGCTCGGCATGAACTTGTCGCGAGCCATGAAGTACGCGAGTCGTGGAAAGTCGGAATAGGCGGTGTTCGCCGCCAGCACCAGGATCGCCATCGTCGTGAACTGGAGATAATAGTAAGCCGCGTTCGTCCCGCCGAAGACGCTACGGGCAATCTGCGACACCACCGTCTCGTAACCGTCCTCATCCTGGGGAAGCGGGAGCGCTCCGTACTGATGGGCGAGAAACGTGATCCCGACAAACATCACCGCCAGCATCCCGATCATCCAGGTCAGGGTGGTCCGCGCGTTCTTCCATTCTGGCGGCTTGAAGGCCGGGACTCCGTCCGAGATCGCCTCGACCCCAGTTAGCGCGGCACAGCCGGAGGCGAAGGCGCGGAGGATAAGGAAGACGCCGACGGAGCTGGTGCCAATGATAGCGTCACGGTCACGGTCAGGGTTCTGAACCTCGAATCCACCAATCGCGTTCCGCACGACTCCCAGCCCGATCATCGCCGCCACGCCGATCAGGAAGAGGTAGGTCGGCACGGCGAAGATCGAGCCGGATTCCCTGATTCCGCGCAGGTTGAGCACGGTGACGAGGACGATCAGGCCGATTCCCGTCGCCACCAGGTGATCGTGAATTGCCGGCAAGGCGGACACCATCGCAGCGACCGCGGCGGAGATGCTGACCGCGACGGTCAGGATGTAGTCGATCAGCAGCGCGCTGCCGGCGATCAACGCGGGCGTGTCCCCAAGGTTGTCCTTGGCGACGATGTAGGAGCCACCCCCGTTCGGATACGCCTTGATCGTCTGCCGGTACGAGAGCCCGACGATCAGCAGCAAGGCGACGATCGCCGCGCCGACCGGGAGACTCAGTGACAGCGCGCCGATCCCCGCGAGGATCAGGATGCGAAGGATCTCTTCGGTCGCGTAGGCTACTGACGAGAGCGCATCGGACGATAGCACGGCCAGCGCCTTCAACTTTGTCAGGCGCTCGTGAATCGCCGATGAGGTCGTCAGCGGGTGGCCAATCAGTACACGCTTGGCCCGGCCATAGGCGCGGCCGACGCCGCCCCGGCTGGTGCTGGCCTCTTCGCCAGCAACGAGGTATCCGGGCCGGATCCGCTTGAGCTCCTCCTCGCGCGTCTGCCGGATCACGCGGACATGGCGGTCGCCAACGTGCGAGCCCTGGAAGCGCTGCATCCCTTCGAGATCGGGACTGATCTGGACACCCGGTGGTCTCGGTGCCCGGACCTTGGGTTTGCGGGCCGTGCGCGGGGGAAGGAGGGATTCGTTCTCCGGATCGGGCGGCGGGACGCCGTCCGACGGCGTGCCGTTAGGGGAGGCCGCCGGGTCCTTCAGCGGCTCGGATCGGTCACTGGCCGGGTCGGTGCGGTCAGGCTCGTTTGTGGTCATGACCCCTGGATCCCCCCGGACGAACCAGTCCGCGGATCGGTGACAGGACCGTTGATGATGTCACGTGGCGATGGATTCACGGCGGCCAGATTCCGAGGGGTGCGACCGGTCCGTTCTCAAAGCCGGTGCGGGTCGCGGGTCTACCGTCATTGTGGCGGTCAACGACGCGGAATACTACGTGCTGCGCTTCTCGACCGCAAGCGCCCACGCGGGAGATCGCGGCCGGTTCGCCGGTTCATCTCCGTGGGCTCCCGATCTCCTGTGCTAGGATAGGGCTTGCCCCGTCTCCGCGAAAGCCAACGCCGAACTTCGAACGTCGAAACGAGTGGTCCCTTGCGCGCGTTGAATGGTTGTGACGGCCTGAGGGCGCCATGCCAGCGGGTTCGGATAGATCACACTACCTGTGCAGAGGCGGAGGGTTCACGACATGGCAGCGACACCACTGTCACCCCAGAAGCAATCTCGCATTCTTGACGTGGGGAGAGCGGGACGCGGCTCCCGGCATCTGGCGCTTGTGATGATCCCAATCGTGATCGCTATCGTGCTCGGTGGCCTGTTGTCTGCCCTGCCCACTCTGGCCGCGCCACCGGCGATGGCCCGGATACAGACGGGCGCGGAGGCGCGGGCGCTCCAGGCGGCCCCCGGCGCGGGCTCGATCGAGGTTCATCTCGCCGAGTGCCCTCCAGGGTTCGATCTCGCCGCCGGTGGCAACTACTTCGACGATTGCCACGCCCTGGCCGCCGAGAATGTCGAGATCACGCTAACCTCGACGGCCGGATTCAGCGACACCCGGACGGGCGAACGGGTCGAGGAGAGCGGCCCTGGTGTCGGGATCTTCGAGGGGCTCGCGGCTGGTGATTACACCATCGCCGTCGACTGGCCGGTGGTCCCCACTGATACCTACTTCTCGTACTGCTCGGAAGCCGACAGCGATCTCGAGCTGACCGTCACCCCCAACGACGCCAGCACCGGTCAGGTGACGCTCGGTGAGGGCCAGCAGATCGTCTGTGACGTGTACCTGGCGCATGACCCGCGCTTCGCCTCGCCGATCGAGCTCTCCGCCTTCACCTGCCCTGCCGGTGCGGTCCCCCCCAGCGATAGCCCGGCCTTCACCGATTTCCAGACCGCCTGCACCACGCCGGTGCCCGCGCTCGACTTCCATCTACTCGACGCCACGACAGATGCCGACACCGTCGAGACGACCGACGACAACGGCAGGGTGACATTCGCGTTCGACGGTGCGGCCGGGGCCGACTTCTACGCCGACGTTCCGCTCGAAGCCAACGAGTGGATGTTCTGCTCCACGAATGAGGCGGAGCCAGCGTTCCTGATCTTCGATGAAGAGGGGGTGACCGCGTTCGAGCCCGGCGAACAGCGCTCCCTGATCTGCAGCTGGTTCCTGATCGAGGACGAGATCACCGCCGCTGGAGGGTCGACTCCGGATTCGACGCCCGCTCAGGCAACCGACCCCGCCGCCGACACGCCGCTGGTAACCCCGCCCCCGGCCACCGAGCTGGCTCCCGCCGGGGAGACGGACGTGCCAGCCGCGCCGGACGCCCGGATTGCGGTCGCGGTGCTCTCCTGCGCCCAAGGGTATGACGTGGCCGCCGAAGGGGATACCTACGAGGCGTTCGACGCGAGCTGCAACGAGCCTCTGGCCGAGGTCGGGTTCAATCTCACCGCGCCCGATGGCGGGGTCGAAACGCAGGTGACCAGCAACCAGAGCGCGATCGGGTACGACGGCCTGCCACCGGGGACGTACACCCTCCACAGCGATATCCCGCTCGAAGCCGCCAGCGAGCATCTCTTCTGCGCCGCGCCGGAGAGTGGCGAACGATACCAGAAAGAGTTCGACGAGCGCGGTGTGACGACCTTCGCCGACCTCGACGGTGAGCAACTCACCTGCGCCTGGTTCGTCGTGCCCACCTCCCAGCGCGGCGAGGAAACCGGTGGCTCGGTGCAGGTGAATCTGGCCGCGTGTCCGGTCGGTTACACCGGCGGCCAATTCTTCGACGATTGTCATGGCAACGGCATCGCCGATCAGCAGTTCCGCCTGTCCGGCCCGGCCGGCGAGCAGACCGGGACGACGACCGTGGCCCAGACGCCAGGGCCGGGAACGGTGATCTTCACCTCGCTCGGGGCCGGCGACTACACCCTCCGGGGCGGGCCTCCGGGCGACTTCGGGACGGTTGAGCTTGCCTGCGCCGTGCAGCCAACCGGTCAGCCGGTCGACGTCACGGTCGAGAGCACCGCCGCAACGCTCACGATCGCCGAGAACCAGGATCTCGTCTGCGACTGGTACTTCATTGGAGAAGACGCGAGCGGAGGGAGCACGCCAACCGCCACGCCGACACCTGAACCCGCACGAGCCGAGATTCTGGTTACCCTCTACTCTTGCCCGCCGGCCGCGGACAACGCCGGAACGTACAGCGGCGCGGCCCGTGAAGCGTATGCCAGCGCCTGCGCCGAAACCGTGGACGATGTTCCGTTCACGCTCGGCAACGCCGGCGCAGTGCCACTTCAGGCCAGCACCGGCGCGTCCGGGGATGGCGCGGTCCGGTTCTACGATCTGCTCCCGGCGGATTTCAGGCTGGCGCCGTCGCTGCCGGACGAGCTTTCCAGCGCGGCGGTGTTCTGCACGACCGGGGAGGGAGAGCCGTATCAGAAGGCTCTCCAGAACGGGGCGACGACCTTTGCCGCGGTCAATGGCGACGGGATTGCCTGCGACTGGTATGTGGTCGAGGCTCGGCGAACGCTCCCGGCCGGGGCTTCCGGCTCGATCACCGTCCGTGAGTATCTCTGCACCGGCGACCGGACCGAAGGCATGGATTGGGAGACGGAGTGCGCCCCGGGGGCGTCTGGATCCCGCTTCACGATCACGCCGAGCGGCGGGACGACGGGCGTCGATGGCACACCGGACGCACGCGGGGTGCATGTCTTCGCGGCACTTGCCGACGGATTCTACGAGCTCGAGCAGAACGACGGGACCTGGTGCCGGGCAGTCGCCGACCGGGTCGACAGCAGGAGCCGGGTGATCGTCCAGAATGGAGGCAACACCGATGTCGTGCTCTATCAGTGCTCCGCGGTCGCCCGGTTGCCGGCGACCGGGACAGGACCGGGCGGAACGGTCACCGCTCGCGAGGAGAGCGGGTTCGAGCCGATGGAGATGGTCTCCCTTGCGCTGTTGGTGGTTGCCGTCCCGATCCTGATCCTGGCGATCGGCAGGTCGCGCCAACGCCGCCGGATAGCCCGCGTGGAGCCAGTCGAAAACGTGCTGGGTCCAATCGTCACCGCGGCTGGCAAGACGTGGATGCGGTTCAAATAGGCTAACGATCTGGCGATCATCCGGGGTCCGGGAAGTGGAGTAGTATTGGGTACAGGGAAATCGACTGGAGATTGCCCGATTTGCACGCATCCCGCCCGGCGCGATCAACGTAGTACCTGATGACGGCGGCGTTCCCGCCGGAGACCAGGCTGGAGACAGCGAGCAACAAACGGTACGGAACCGGAACGTTCATTCAACGGGAGCCGCGAGGCGCCGGACGGAGACAAGGGCCACCAATGACGATGAAGACGCGAGCTCGACAATGGTTTTTACCGCTCCTGGCCAGCCTGATCGTGCTGACCGGCCTGAGCGCGCCGGTCGCCGCCAACAGCGGTATCGGCCTCCCAAGCTGGGGATCGGCCACCGGCACGGAGCTCAAGGCGGGGCCGCTCGGGCTGAATCCAAGGATCGCGACCGGCCAGGTTCCGGTCGCGATCACCATTCCCGATGCGAGTGTCGACGCCGACATCGAACAGCAACAGATCGTCGATGGCAAGATGCTCGATCCCAGTGGGCCATGGGTCGTCTCCTGGTATGAAAGCACCGCCCCGATTGGCGTTGTCGGCAACGCGGTGATGTCCGGCCATGTCGATTATTGGGATGTCGGCGCCGCGGTGTTCGCCGATGTCGCGGCGCTCAAGCCCGGTGCGCAGATCAACGTCGTCGGCGGCGATGGTACGACGTACATCTACGAACTCGAGTACATCGAGCGCATCGATCTGGCGACGTTGACGCCTGAGCGCCTCAACTCCCCGGAAATGGTCGGGCCGACGGATTACGCCGCCCTGACCCTGGTCACCTGCGGCGGCGAGTTCAATTACGAGGCCGGCGAGTATCTCCAGCGTGACATCATTCGTGCCCGGCTCGTCGACTCCGCTGGCTCGGCAGCCGCCGGCCAGCCGTCCGCCGATACCGAAGGCGACGCCCCCGAGGCCGAAGCTGAAGCCGGTGGCCTTACCGAGGGCGGTCAGGCCACCGTCACCGAGAGTGGCGTCAACCTCCGCTCCGAGCCGACCACCAACGGCGAGGTCGTCACGACGCTGAGCACCGGTGATGTCGTGACGATCACGGGCGCCTCGGCCGAAGCCGACGGCTTCGTCTGGTGGCCGATCACCACCGCCGAAGGCGACAGTGGCTTCGTTTCCGGTGACTTCCTGAGCCCGGCGCAGTAATCGCCGGACCGTCCCCCCCGTAACCGCACCTGAACGAACGAACCTGGCCACCCCTGGCCGGGTTCGTTCCGTTGTCGCATCCTCGTTCGCTCAGGGCGTGAGGCGCTGCATGTCGCGCGGGAAGAGGATGACGTCGCGGATGTTCGCAATCCCGGCGAGCTGGGCCACGAACCGCTCCAGCCCGAGCGCGAACCCCCCATGGGGTGGAAGTCCGAACCGGAAGGCGTCGAGATACCCGGCGAACGGCTCTGGATCGATCCCGCGCGCGGCAAGTGCCGTGAGGTAATCACCGAGGCGATGGAGGCGTTGTCCGCCGGTGACGACCTCCAGCCCCCGGAACAGCAGGTCGAAGCTGTTCGACCACCGCGGCCGGGCGGAGTCCGGGTACGTATAGAACGGCCGCTTCGCCATTGGATAGCCAGTGACGAAGAGCCAGTCGGACCCGTATCGCGCCTTCGCCCACGCGCCGAGCCATCGCTCGTGCGCGGGTGCGAGGTCCGGCTCGTCGTTGAGATCCTGGCCGGTCGCCTCGCCGATCAGCTCCAGGGCGTCGGAGAAGTGGATGTCCGGGATTGGCGACGGAACGGAGGGCACGCCGCCAGCGATGAGATCCGCGAACGGCCTGGCGGCATCGATCATGGCGCCAATCGTATCGGTCAGCACGGCCATCACCGTGTAGTGGTCGTCGATAAATCCCATCTCGGCGTCGAGTGAGAGGAACTGGCTGACATGCCGGGAGGTGTCGTGCGGCTCCGCACGGAACGCGGGCGCGGTCTCGAATACCCGCTCCAGCGCGCCGACCATGATCTGCTTGTAGAGTTGCGGGCTCTGCGCGAGGTAGGCGTCACGGCCGAAATAGTCCAGCGCGAAGACATTCGAGCCCCCCTCCGGGGCGGAGGCAACGATCTTCGGGGTCGCGATCTCGACGAACGCCTGAGCGCGGAGCGCCGACCGGAAGGCCTCCACGGCCGCCGCCGCGAGCCGCTGCGTCCTGGCCCGCCGGGGGTGGCGCAAGCTCACCGCGGCATGGTCGAGCCGGGTCGGCAGGGAGGCCCCCAGCTCGGGGCGAAAGAGCTCGATGCCAGACTCGGCGACCGCCTGGCTGATGACCGCGATCGACGGATCGTGGATCTCGACTCCCGCGGACGCCTGAGCCGAGGCGACGACGCGCCCGGTGACCGCGACCACCGACTCGTGCGGAAGCGATTCCACGAGCGTGCGATCGGTGGGAGCCTCGATGACGATCTGAGCGGTACCGCTGGCGTCGCGCAGGATCAGGAAGAGCACCGACCTCAGCGCGCGGCGATGATGGAGCCAGCCGTTGAGCCCGACGTGCTCGCCAACGTGGTCCGGGAGGTCACGAGACCAGATCCGAGGCCCGGCATCGGCAGTGGTCGACTCGGCCTTGGGCGCCAGGAACGAGGGAGAAGAAGAGGGGAACGGGGACACGATGTCACCTCCGGGAAAACGACACACCCCCTCCGCCTTGCGGACGAGGGGGGCGCTCGTGGTGCCACCGCAATTCGCCGCTCCGGCTCGCTGGCTGACGCCGCGTGTCGGAACGACCTTGTGGGGCCCGATAACGGGGGCAAGCCGTCACGGCCTACGCGGATCTGTCGTGGCTCCGGCGATGCGATCGGATCAGATCGCAACGCCGGGGACGGATCGTTCGGCCATGCGCTCGGGAGGGTCTTCATCCGGGGCTCGCCATCGCGCTTGCACGGTCCGCGATTCGCTGGGGGCGAGGAGGCCGGAGTACTCGGCTCCGTCGACGTGTTGGCGCAACCTTACGACCCGGAACGCCCGGAGCGCAACCGCATCGCCGCTTCCCTGTTCCATCGTCGTAAGTGGGCTGTCCGAGGTTTCCGGCATTCTTGCTGCTCGTCATCCAGAGGGAGCGCAGCGACTGAAGGATCACCCGGCGAAGCCGATTCGAGCAGCCGCATCGCGGAGCGGAGTTGGCCCGGATTCCCGCGAACGGTCATTGCGTGAACGATGAGGTCACCCACAGGGGCGTTTGCGGGCGACGCGGGGACCACCGTGAAGCTTCGCTTCACCGATGCCGCTTACAGGGGCGATACACGATCGTCCCCTACACCATTACGAATAGGCCTTCCAAGCGGCGGTCAGAACGAGTTGACGAACAGGCTGCTGACCGATTCGCCTTCGTGGATGCGGTGGATCGCCTCCGCCAGCAACGGCGCGATCGAGAGAATGTGCAAGTTCGGCAGATGCTTGTGCTCCGGAATCGGCACGGTGTTGGTGGTCACGATCTCGTCGAGGTCGGCGAACGATCCGAGACGTTCGATCGCCTTTCCGGTGAACAAGCCGTGGGTGCAGGCAAGCGAGATGCGGCCGACACCGAGATTGCGCAGGCTGTTCATCAGCTCCATGATCGAGCCACCGGTGGCGATCTCGTCATCGAGGATGATCACGTTCCTGCCATGCACGTCGCCGACGATCGCGTCGATCACGACCTTGTCGTCAGCCAGTCGCCGCTTGGAGCCGGCGGCGACCGGCAGGTTGAGCACCCGCGCGAACTGGGTCGCCGATTTGGCGTTGCCGAGGTCGGGCGAGACGACGATCGTGTTCGTCAGGTCGCGCGTCTTGAAGTGGTCGGCGATCACGTTGAGTGCGTTGAGGTGATCGACCGGGACGCTGAAGAAGCCGTGTACCTGCGGCGCGTGCAGGGCCATCGTCAGCACCCGGTCCGCACCCGCCGTGACGAGCAGGTCGGCGACAAGGCGGCCACCGATCGAGATCCGGGGCATGTCCTTCTTGTCAGACCGGGCGTAGGCGTAGTGGGGGATCACCGCGGTGATCCGCGCCGCCGATGCGCCCCGCGCGGCATCGAGCATCAGCAGCAGCTCCATCAGATGTTCCTGGACCGATGGAACGAGCGGTTGGATCAGGAAAACATCCTGCTCGCGGCAATTGGCTTGAAGCTGGACCTGGAGGCAATCGTTGCTGAAACGGTTGATCTGCGCCCGCAACAGCGGTAACCCCAAGGTGTCACAGACCTCGTGCGCCAGGTCCGGGTGCGCGGTGCCGCTGAAAATCCCGATTTCACGCATGGGGCAGCTCGATCTCCCGTGAGGTCCAGGGGCAAGGGTCCAGTGGCGATCGCGTGCTGGTCCGATGCCCGATCGTCGGTGACCGTGGGAGCGTACCCTTTCTATCCATCACCGGGCAACGAGCGGCGGTGCCAGATGATGGCCGTCCGGCGCGTGTCTACAGCCGGTTGCAGGGAGATTGGCCGACGGATGCGGAGGGCGCTTCGCGCCGATGCAAGACCGGCTGTAGCGCGTTGCGCTTGCGCCGGCGACGCAGCTGCTGGGATCCCTCGTCGCGGAGTTTATCCAGGCAGCCGCATCGAGCAGCTGCATCGGAGCGAAGCGTGGGACCATCCCTCCGACACAGCTGTTGGGATGACAAGCTCACTTCAAAGCGCTCTAACGGTCGGATTTCCGGTACGCGCTCCCATGTGCCGGCTGAACGACCATCGCCGCGTGACGACCCGGGACGTCCCTCGCCTCCGGCTCGCACGCGCCCCACAGCCCCCGTTCCTCCGCCTTGGCGGCGGATTCGGAGCCCGTCAGCCACCCCGCGAACCTGGTGTTCGGCTCGCTGATTCCCGCCCGCAAGCTCCCCTCGGCGACAAGCGACGCCGAGGCCAGAACGAACCGACCGTCGTCGGTTTCGACCCAAACATCGCGGACCCAGTTGCCACGGGCGTCGGTCGCGGTCGCCTGGCGCTCGATCCGGACCCGCTTGCCCGCGACGAGTGCGGCGTTTGCGGCGGTGGCTTCCCCGGCGAAGCAGTCGTCACCGGCGGGAGCATCGACCCCAAGATAGCGGACCGTTTCCTGGACGCCATCCCGTTCGATCACGATCGACTCCCCGTTCACCACGTCCACCACGGTGGCCTCGATGTACTCCGGCAAGACGGGAGCCTCATCCGAGAGCGCGAGCGGCGCTGGCTCCGCGAGCACGGGGGCCAGGTTGACGACCTGATCGCCAGCGTAGAGGACGAGCGACTCGGCCCCCTGGGGGACGAGGAACGTCAGGGCGAACTGGTGGCTCTCACCGGGAGCCCAAGTGACGGTGTCGGTGTTGCCGTAGGCCGGGTCGAGACCGAGCTGGGAGCTGACCCAGTCATTCCCGACATCGAGCAGGATCTCCTCGCCATCGGCCAGGAGCCGGAACTGGCTCATGTCGAACTCACGCTCGTCGTCCGTCCAGTTCTCCCCATAGAGGGAAATCACCACCCATTCTCCGTAATCCCCGACATCGTTCACCTCGGGCAGCTCCGGAATGGTGTCTCCGCGTGCGGCGCCCTCGATGGAGTACCGGAACGCTCCATCGCTGAGCGACTGGGCCGGTGGCGTTTCGGGATCGACGCTGGGCGGTTGTGATTCCAGCGTCGGCTCTGGGACTATCGTGGGCGTCAGGGAAGGCGCCGGCGCCGGGGTCGGGGTCGGAGTGGCCGTTGCGGTGGCGGTTGCACTGGGTGCTGGCGTCTGGGTCGGAGCCGCGGTTGCGCTTGGTGCCGGGGTCTGGGTTGGCGCTGCGGTCGGCGTGGCCGTGGCGGATGGCGCCGGAGTCTGAGTGGGCGTCGCGGTCGCGGATGGTGCTGGCGTCTGCGTTGGCGCTGCGGTCGGTGTGGCCGTTGGGGAAGGTGCCGGGGTCGGGGTCGCGGTGGCGGATGGCGCCGGGGTCGGCGTGGCCGTGGCAGTGGCGGACGGAGCCGGAGTCTGAGTAGGCGCAGCGGTCGGCGTCGCCGTCGGGGAAGGTGCCGGGGTCTGAGTAGGCGCTGCGGTCGGCGTCGCCGTGGCAGTGGCGGTGGCGGATGGCGCCGGAGCCCGAGTGGGCGTCGCGGTCGCGCTGGGTGCTGGCGTCTGCGTTGGCGCTGCGGTCGGCGTGGCAGTGGCGGTGGCGGACGGAGCCGGGGTCGCCGTCGCCGTCGGGGAAGGTGCCGGGGTCTGGGTTGGGGCTTCGGTCGGCAGTTCGGTTGCCGTCGGAACCGGAGTTTGGGTCGAAGCCTTGACCGGCACCTCCGCAACGGTGGGCGGCGGTGGCGCTTCGATGACCGGTTCGGTCGGCTCGGGCAACGTGTCCGCTGGCTCTTGATCCAAGGAGTCGTCGATCGCATCGCCCGATGCCCCGGTATCGGATTCGGGAGCGGATGTCGGCGCGGGCGCAGCGTCAGCGGCGGTTGTCGGGACGTCGCCTCCCACCGAACCACCGTTCCCCTCGTCATCGGGAGCGTCGCCACTGGGCTCCTGTTCCGGTTGGAACTCGCCACCGTTCGTGCCGTCGGATGGCACACTGTCTCCCTGGCCATCGGTCGCCGTGATGGTCGGTACGCTGGTCGGTGCGCTGTTGTCTGGGTTTGCCCCCGTCTGGTCGCCGCCGGCCGGAATCTGGCTGATGTCTTCCGCATCGCGGCTGAGGCCGAGCTGCTCCTCGACATTCGACGGCAACGCCAGGTTGAGCCGCTCGTACAGCCGATCCCGTCCGAAGTACGCGGCGGTGCCAAGGAGCACGAGCAGGATGGAGAGGCGAAGTCCCCAGACCAGGCCACGATTGAACTGATGCCGCTCGAAGGTGACGTATGGGCTGGCATCCTCCGCGGCCGCCGTGGTCGTCGTTCGTGTGCGTCGACGAACGAGCCGGCTTGTCGACGCGTCTGGCTCCGCAAGAGCGGCCGGTGCATCCGCGAGCCGATGGGCGATCGCGGACGGTGCGGCGGTGGGTGAAGCGACAGCACGCGCCGCCGGCCGGCGTGGGCTGGGTGCCGGAATGCCCTGCTGCTCGATGGGGGGCCATGGCTGCCTGGCGGCCGGCTCGTCATCGCCGAAATCGGGCAGCGGCGGCAGTGCCATCGGTGTCGCCGCGCCAACCCGGTCTTCCCACGACGGCGCATCGTCAGCCGGATGTGTTCCCGCGGCCTGGGCACCGTTGGCTGATGCCTTGACTGAAGGAGCGAGAGCTCCGCCCGATGTCGCGGTCGCCAGGGTCGCCAGGGTCGCCGCGAGCTCTGTGGTCGCCCCACGACCCGCCCGAATCCGGATCGGAAGGTGATCCGTCTCGTCCGATCCAGCCGTTCGGCCGTCCGGAGTGATCGCCACCCGAAGCTCGTTCTGGCCGGTCTCCTCGGCGGCCGGCCGCAGCCAGGTGCGGGGCACGTCGAGCACGATCTGTCCACTGCTGACGAGGACGAGCTGCTTCGACGTCAGGATCAGGCGAGCCGGAAGCGCGATCCCACCACCGACGATCGCGACCTCGCCCTCCCAGACGATGCCGTCCGCCTCGAGTGCCGCCAATGTCTCGCCGCTGGGCCGTTGGGCCTCCGGCGCTGGCGTGAGGGCTCCAGCACCGGGAGCGGGGCCGGGAGCTGAGTTGTCGGGCGACTTACCGAACGCCATTGCGGGAACCTCCGTGGCAAACCAGGTCGCGACGCTCCATCCAGGCGATCGCGTGACAAGTCGTCCCGATGCGTACCGCCAGGTGCGCATCGATCGTGGCTCCGCTGGAGGAGCGGGCCGGTGGAGACCGGCGGGTCCTGTACGTTGTGAGGCGATCTACCTCTCCGCACGGGGAACCATGCATGAGCGGTCGACGCGTCCCAGGCCGACCAGCAGTCCGCCGACCCATTGTTCCGAACCTGGGCCGCACACGGTTCCGTGATACCGGGAGGGAGATCGTGTTCCCCGGGCAGGTTCCGGTTCACATGGGGACGATGCGCTCATGGCATGTCCTCAGCCCGGACGCGGGGCGGGAAGTCGAGAGGTCCTGGCCACGATCTCTACACGCCGTCAGCCCACGCCATTGACGGTTGTGTACGTACAAAGTATCACATCTGGCGGCGTGTTGAACACCTTTCCAGTGGATTGCGGGACGGTTGGCCGCGTACGGAATTGTCGCCCACGACAACAGGGTGAACCCTGCCTTGCGGCAGTCGGGGCATCCCGGAACCACCCCTGTGCCAACGCTTGGGCCACGTGGGGTATGCGATTCGTCCGCGCCAATGGGGGGAGCCGGAACAGGCGGGGGCTACTGGAGGACGGGTGGCGCCGGGGGCAGCTCTGACGCCAGCAGCGCCAGATGCAGGCCGAGGCGACTCTTCGGGTCGTCCGGATCCAGGTCGAGGACCGTCCGGATCTGCCGCAGGCGATAGGTCAGCGTGTTGCGGTGGATCCCGAGCTGCTCGGCGGTCGGGCGTTGCGCACCGCCGTGCTCGAGATAGATCCGAAGCGTCTCCCGCAGCAGGCCACGGCGATCCTTGCGGAGCAGCTCCCCGACCAGGCTGTCGACATAGCGGTGAAGCTCGGGAGTTCCCCAGCGGTCGTAGATAAGGCGAAATGCTCCGAGGTGCACGTTGTCGTCGAAATGAATCTCCGGCCGGGTAAGGAGACCACGCTGCTGGAGACCGGCAATGAACCGGACCTGTCGCACGGCCTCCGGAAGCAGACGGGCGGACGGGATCGGCGCCGAGACCGCGATCGCAATCGGCAGGTCCGGCGCGGATCCCGACGCAATCGCGAAGGTGCGCGCCCGCGGCTCCTGGACCGCCACGATCTGGGCTGTCATGTTGTCCAGCGTCCCGGCATCGTGCAGCACGCCGAACGAGGCGATCCGGCGCCGGGCCTCCGTTTCCCGAGGACCGCTCGCGAACAGCGCGACCCGCAACTGCGTCCCGACCGGCAGGCCCGCTCGCAGCGCGTTGGCGGCGATCTGGTCGGTCGACGATGCGCCATTGGGCTGGAGCAGGGTGTTGAGGGCCTGGACCCGCGCCAGCCCGTGGGGCGCGGTCGCGTCGGCCTGGTCGAGGGTGCGCTGGATGCCGTCCCGCAATCTCCGGATCACGAGGCGGCCGAGCGCGCGCTGGTTGGGGGCGACCGGCCCGACCCAGAGCATTCGCTGTCCGAGCAGCGATTGCCTGATCCACCCGTCGCTGTCCCGATCCGCGCCATCGGGAATCATCGGCCGCGATGACGCGTACTCCGTGGTGGAGAACAGGATTGCGCCGGTCCCGGTCGTCACCGTGATCCCGAGACCCAACCGGCGGGCGAGGGTTTCGATCAGCTCGCCGGGCCGCGCGTCGCGCGACGTCAGCTCGGCGATCAACCGCTCGATATCGGCCCCGGTGCGCAGGAGATCGCCCCGCCGGGATGTCAGCAAGCGATTGAGATCGCTCTCCAGGTCGTTGCCGATCGCGAGCACGCCGAGGACCGGGAGCTGGGACGTGACCGGGGCTGGACCGGGGTGGTCGATCACGATCCCGGCGACCGGCTGGCCAGCCAGCTCGCTGACCAGCATCCCGAGCGGCACGCCCGATTCGAGCACGATCCGGTGCGGCATCAGGATCAGCTCGCCGCCGCGCAGGGTTGGGAGCATCGGCGCGCTGGAGCGCGCGGTCATCACCCATTCGACATCGCGATCGAGCGGATCGTCGGCGGTGACCTTGCGCCCACCGCTGAGCAGCCGCAGATGGGGTTCCCACGACATGAGGTCGCGGAGCGTGATTTCTCCATTCCGGGATGCCATGGATCACCTGTTCCTGAACGCTCGAAAGGGAGCCCGCCGTGGCATGGACGTTTCGCACAGCCGATTACGGCAGGGCACCAATTGCGTGCGCGGAGCCGCTTGCCGCACCGCCATTGAAACGCACGTCGTGCAACTCTTCCACCACCATGGAAGATCAAAAACCACATTCGCGCCATTCGTTGTGCAATGCGCCCTATGGGCCGATGCCAGCCTTGGGCGGCGACGAGCGTGGCATTCTGGCAACGTGAAGCGGCGGGGACTGGCCGCGCAGGGATGAACTCACTGCTCATCCGAGGTCGAGGCGGGCGAACCAGGCGTCCATGGCCGAGAGATGGCAAACTGAGGCGTCGCGCGGCAGGCGCTCGAAGGGATGCGGCGGGGAGTCTTGATCCGTATGGCCAAGCGTCGATTCAGTGTACCGGTGCCCGGCGCGTCGGCCATCGTGCTGGCGGTCGCCAGCGTCGTCGGGATGGCCGGTTTTCTGTACCCCTTCTTCCTTCCCGCGCTCGATCAGGCCACCGACGAGACGCGTGCGCAGGCATCGATCGCGCCGTTGCTGTTCGCCGCCGTCACCGGTGTCTGCCTCGTCGCGATAATGGTCACGATTTCCGACGAGCACGGAGGCATTGCCCGCTCCCGAACCGTCGCGCTGCTGGGCGTGCTGGTCGCGTTGGATGCCACTCTGCGGCTGGTGCCGGGTGTGCTCGGGGCTTCGCCGATCTTCCTGCTGATCATGCTCGTCGGCGCGGTCTTCGGCGCGTCGATGGGGTTCCAGATGGGTGCGCTGACGCTCCTCTTCTCGGCCTTTCTGACCGGAGGGCTCGGCCCCTGGCTGCCGTTCCAGATGCTGGTCAGCGGCTGGATCGGGTTGACCGCCGGCTGGCTGCCGCGCGACTCCCATCCAGGACGCCGGATCGTGACCCTGGCGCTCTTCGGGGCGCTTTGGGGGCTCCTCTTCGGAGCCCTGATGAACCTCTGGTTCTGGCCCTTCTCGGCGCCGGGCGCCGGTGTCGATACCGGGCTCTACTGGTCGCCGGGGATGGACGCGGCGGAGACGATCCGGCGCTACGCCCGGTTCTACCTGGTGACCTCGCTGGGCTACGATCTGCTTCGCGCGGTGGGCAACGTCGTGCTCGTCGTGCTGCTGGCGGGGCCGGTGCTGCGCCTGCTGGAGCGCTATCGCGCCCGGTTCACCTGGACCCCGTGGACGCCGCTTCCCCCGCCGGAGCCGGGCGCGACGGTCACCCGGAGCGAGCAGCTCCGGTCGTGAGCTTCGGCGGCCCCTGGCGAATCCGGGTTCGCAGCGTCTCGACATCGTTTGGCGCTTCCCAGCGCGATTCGATCCACCAGGTCGCACCGGCATCGACGAGCGGTTCCAGACGGGACGCTCCCCAGGCCGGGTCGTCGCCAGGGGAGACGCCTTCGAGCACGATCTCGCCCGCCGTGCCGTCTGGCCGGTGCGCGGACATCCACTCCCGGATCGCGCGGACCTCGTCTGGCGCGATCTCGCGGAAGGGATCGGCGGAGATCGAGGGGATGATCCCATCCCACCGTGCGGCGCGGGCCATCGACTTCGGGCGCGGCCAGGCCCCGACGACCCAGACCGGGATCCGCGGCTGCTGGACGGCCGGCGGCTCGAACGCCATCTCGTTGATCTGGTAGTGCTTACCGGTATGCGTCACCGGCTCACCGGTCCATGCCCGCTCCAGGATCGCCAGCGTCTCGTCCAGCCGTTCCGCGCGTTCCTGGCGGTCGGTCGCTTCCGGCCTGACCCGGCTGAAGCCGCCGTTGTCGAGCGCGCCGAGCCCGACCGGCAGCACGAGCCGCCCGTGCGAGAGATGATCGACCGTCAACGCCTCGTGGGCGACCTTCCATGGACGCCGCCGCGAGAGCGGGAAGATCATCGCGCCAAGCCGGACCCGCTCGGTCTTGACCGCGACCGCCGCGAGGATCGCCCAAGGATCCCAGGCTTGCCCGCCAATGCCGTCCCAGAAAAAGAACCCATCCCATCCAGCGCGCTCGATCTCGACGGCAAGGTCGAGCACCTCGCCGGTGGAGCCGATGGGGACGATGAAGCCGAATCTCATGGATGCCCTCCTTGATCGATACAATGCGAACACCTGTTCGGGAAGGGGCGCATGGTAGCGGAGAGGCTTCCGTGGCGCAACCGGTTGATCACCGCCGGTCTTCCGGCATGGTGGCGATCTGCATCAATCGCGCCGGGCGGACACCCTGCGTGTCGCATGAAATCGTTGCCCCATGTGCCAGGGTACCGCCCCTACGAAAAAAGAGAGGGGGCGTATGCAGCCAGACTCTAGCTCCGGAGGCGGTAGAAGCGCCAGAGGTCGTGCTCGACGGGCAGGACCGCGACGCTAGCGAACCCCGCCACGTTGGCGTACTGGCGCCAGGTGTCCGGGCGCATCACGGTGCCGGTCGCGGCGGACGGCTGGTCGACGAGGTTGACCGGCAGGCAGTGCAGGATGCTGAACCCGTACATCATCAGCTCGATCTCGTCCCCCGGCGTGGTGAACTTTTCGGCGCCGCGCTCGTCCCCGATCAGCGCGCTCCGGCCTGGTCCGACAAGCTCCCGCATCGCGCGAAGGGCCCGGACAGGATCGGACTTGTCGTGAATGCACTCGAAGGCGCAGGCGAAATCGTAGCGGTGGTGCAGCGCGGGATCGGCCGCGTCGCGGGCCGCAAACGTGATCCGGCCGGCCAATCCGCTCTCCTCTGCGTTGCGCCGGGCCTGGGCGATCGAGTCCTCGTCGAGATCGAGCCCATCGACGATGGCGAGCGGGTAGGCGCGGGCGAGCGCGATGCTCGACCATCCCGAGCCGCATCCGACATCGGCGATCCGCGCCGGTGGATCGGCGAGCAGGCGGGCGTTGACATCAGGCATCGCGGGCATCCACTCGCTCGCGAGCTGGTTGATGAAGAGCACCCGGTTGGCGCCGGCGATGCCCTCCCGGATCTCCGCCCCGTAGTGCGCGAACGGAACCCCCGCCCCTGTCCGGTACGCCGCCAGCAGCTCATCCAGCGGCCGGGTCAGACCGGCCAGCTGGCTGGTGAGTGGGCTCATGTAGGCGAGGCTGTCGCGATCGGTCAGCACCTCGACGTGGGCGGGCAGCAGGCCGAACCGGCGCTCGTCGGGCACGTCGCCATCGACGGTGAGGATCCCGGCAACCGCCTGATGCTCCAGCCACTCGCGGATGTAGCGCTCGTTCGTCCCGGTCCGGCTCGCCAGCTCCCCCGCGGTCAGTTGCTCGCCGCTGGCGAGGGCATCGTAGAGCCAGAGTCGATGCCCGATATGGATGGCGAGGATATCGAAAGTCCCCAGCGCGGCCTCGAAGATACGCCCGACAAGGGCATTCCGCGAGGCGATGTCTTTCGCTGTTACAGCCGGTTGCAGGGAGATTGGTCGAGGGAAATGGAGGGCGCCCATTCGACTCCGCTGCGTTTCGCTCCGATGCCGCTTACAGGGCAGGCATTCTTGCCGATTCAAGACCGGCTGCAGCGCATTGCGCTTCCCCCGGGTGGTTCCTGGTCACTTCGCTCCCTCGGAATGACAAGGGTTGGCCAACCTTTTTGAAATGCGCTCTAGTGGTCTGTCACGCGTCAACTGCCGGCCTTGGCGGCACCGTTTGGGGCGGACATGGAGTCCGCCCGGACGACGGGAGGTGCGGCCCGCTCGACCGTTCATGGCAGATCAGCCCTGACAGACCACTAGTGCGGAAGGGGACAGGGACGCAGACGCAGACATGGATTTCATCCGAACAGCAATCGTCCCGCGCGGGCGAAGGAGTCACCAGGTACCCCCTCGGCGGAGGAGCCAGGGGCGCGATGGTCTCCGTGCTGGCGCGCGGTGACGCTCGATTGATGTAGGTGGACCCGCGCCGATTGTTGACCATCCTCGGGGAAACATCAAGGCCACGTCACGCTCCGGACGTGCGGTACGGTTCGGATTGGGTGCGCGGTACTTCTTGGTAATGGGGCGTAGGAGGTGGAATCTCATTTCTTCGTCGTCATGCGGACATGCCGCCAGTGGCGGCGACGTGGCGATCAGACTACCGGGAGTTGACGCACACCCGTGCAGATTTCGCGTGTTGACGCGGGGCGTATGCTGATGAGAACGCTTGTTCTGCCATGCTCCACGCTGGATTTTAGGGAGCGCGGGGACGGCTCGCTATACTCCCCGATGGACAGCGGTCGGATTGGAGACCGCTCGCCCCGCTTCTCTCCCGCAAGGATCAGCGACATGACCCCGACCACGGGCAAGACCAGCACACCAGCGCCAGAGACGGGATTGCGCGTTCCCCGCGTCTTCACCACGGCGGGCGAGGATCCGTTCGCGACGATCGAATGGACGCGCCGGACATCACGGATCGCCAACCCGGACGGATCGGTCGTGTTCGAAATGACGGACGCCGAGGTACCCGTGAGCTGGTCACAGGTCGCGACCGACATCATGGTCAGCAAATACTTCCGCAAGGCCGGTGTGCCGCAATTCGCCGCCGACGGCACCCCGAAGCTCGACGGTGAGGGCAACCCGGCGCTCGGGCCGGAGCGGTCCGCAAAACAGGTGATCGGGCGGCTGACGGCCACCTGGCGCTGGTGGGGCGAGACGAACGGGTACTTCGCGTCGCCCGGTGACGCCCAGGCGTTCGAGGACGAGCTGACGTTCATGCTGACCCACCAGATGGCCGCGCCGAACTCGCCGCAATGGTTCAACACCGGGCTCGCCCACGCCTACGGCATCACGGGTCCGTCCCAGGGGCATCACTACGTCGACCCCGCCGCGCCAGACGAGGTGCGCACGAGCACCGACGCCTATACCCGCTCGCAGGTCCACGCCTGTTTCATCCAGAACATCAGGGACGACCTCGTCAACGACGGCGGGATCATGGACCTCTGGGTCCGCGAGGCGCGGATCTTCAAGTACGGCTCCGGGACAGGTTCCAACTTCTCCGCCCTGCGTGGCGAAGGCGAGCCGCTCTCCGGCGGCGGCACCAGCTCCGGCCTGATGAGCTTCCTCCGGATCGGGGACCGCGCCGCCGGCGCGATCAAGAGCGGCGGCACCACCCGCCGCGCCGCGAAGATGGTCGTGCTCGACGCCGACCACCCCGACATCGAGGCCTTCATCGACTGGAAGCCGCGCGAGGAGCTCAAGGTCGCGGCGATGGTCGAGGGCATGAAGCACCTCTCCCCGGAGCAGCGGGAGCGCGCCCGCGCGCTTGGGCTGGAGCTGACCTACGACTTCAATGGCGAGGCCTATGCGACCGTCTCCGGCCAGAACTCCAACAACACGGTCCGCCTCACCAATGACTTCATCGAGGCCGTGCGCAACGACCGCGACTGGGATCTGATCCGGCGGACCGACGGCGGGGTCCAGCGCACGGTCCGGGCGCGGGAACTCTGGAGCCGGATCGCCGGTGCAGCCTGGCACTCCGCTGACCCCGGCGTCCAGTTCGACACCACGATCAGCGAGTGGCACACCAGCCCCGCGGGCGGCCGCATCAACGCCACAAATCCATGTTCGGAGTACTGCTTCCTTGACAACACGGCTTGCAACCTGGCCAGCCTCAACCTCCTCAAGTTCCTCGATGTCGAGAGCGGCGAGTTCCACGTCGAGCGGTTCCGGCACGCCGTCCGGCTGTGGACGATCGTGCTCGAGATCAGCGTCCTGATGGCCCAGTTCCCGAGCGCCGAGATCGCCCGCCGCTCGTTCGATTACCGGACGCTGGGCCTCGGCTACGCCAACATCGGAACCGTCCTGATGATCCTTGGCCTTCCCTACGACTCGGATGCCGCCCGCGCCTACACCGGAGCGGTGACGGCACTGATGGCGGGCGAGAGCTATGCCGCCTCGGCCGAGCTGGCCGCTACGCTGGGACCGTTTCCCGAGTACGAGAAGAACGCGCCGCATATGCTCCGCGTGATCCGCAACCACCGCCGGGCGGCCCACGGCGCGGACCCCGATGAATACGAAGGGCTCTCGGTCACGCCGATGCCGCTCGACCCGAAGCTCACCCCGCCCACCCTGCTCGGCGCCGCCCGCGAATCGTGGGAGCGCGCCCTGGAGCTGGGCGAGCGGCACGGCTACCGCAACGCGCAGACGACCCTGCTCGCGCCGACCGGAACGATCGGCCTCCTGATGGATTGCGACACGACCGGGATCGAGCCCGATTTCTCGCTCGTGAAGTTCAAGAAGCTGGCCGGCGGCGGCTACTTCAAGATCGCCAACGGCTCGATTGCCCCGGCCCTGAAGACGCTCGGGTACAGCGAGACCGAGCGCCTGGACATCCTGACGTATGTGCTCGGCACCCTCTCGCTCGACGGCGCGCCCCACATCAACCGCCAGAGCCTGGCGATGAAGGGGCTCGATGAGGAGGATCTGGCGCGGATCGAGGCGGCGCTGCCGTCTGTCTTCGAGCTGCCGTTCGCGTTCAACGTCTGGTCACTCGGGGAGGAGGGCATCGTCCGCCTCGGGCTTTCGATGGATGAGGCGTCGCGGCCCGGGTTCGATCTCCTGCGCGCGATTGGGTTCAGCCGCACCGAGATCGACGAGGCCAATGAGGTGATCTGCGGGACGATGACGGTCGAGGGCGCGCCGCACCTGAAGCCGGAGCACTACGCGGTGTTCGACACCGCCAACCGGAGCGGCCGGAAAGGGACCCGCTTTATCCACCACCTCGGTCACATCCGGATGATGGCCGCCGCCCAGAGCTTTCTCTCCGGCGCGATCTCGAAGACGATCAACATGCCCAACGAGGCGACCGTCGAGGATGTCGAGGGCGCCTACCTCGCCTCCTGGCGGCACGGCGTGAAGGCGATCGCGATCTACCGCGACGGCTCCAAGCTGAGCCAGCCGCTGGCGAGCCGGAGCGACGTGGTCGTTGACGCTGTCTCCGCCGCTGACGAGGCCGTCCAAGCCCTCATTGACAGTGCGGTTGCTGAGAAGGATGCCGAGATCGCGGCGCTGCGGGCGCGGGTCGCCCAGCTCGAGGGCGCAACCGCGACCTCGCCGTCGTCAGCCGTTGCGTCGCAGGCGGCGCTGCCCGGCATCCCCGGCAATCCGACGCGGCGGCGGCTCCCGGCCAAGCGGCATGGGTTCACCCAGGAGGCGCGCGTCGGCGGCCACAAGGTCTACCTGCGGACGGGCGAGTACGAGGACGGCACGCTCGGCGAGATCTTCATCGACATGCACAAGGAGGGCGCGGCCTTCCGCTCGATGATCAACAGCTTCGCGATCGCGATCTCGAAGGGGTTGCAGTACGGGGTGCCGCTGCGGGAGTATGTCGATTCGTTCACGTTCGTCCGCTTCGAGCCGCAGGGGATGGTGACCGGTCACCCGAACATCAAGCTGGCGACCTCGGTCATTGATTACGTCTTCCGCGTGCTGGGGATGGAATACCTGGGGCGGACCGACCTGGTGCAGGTCTCGAACGCCTCCGAGTCGATCGACCAGACCGGGGAGCATAGCGATCTGCTGCCGCGCGAGACGGACATGATGCACGGCGCCGGCCCGAGCCCGGCGCAGCGCCTCGCCAGCCCGGGCGCGCCGCCCGTCCCGACGACGAACGGGACCGGCAACGGCACCGCCAGCACCCGGCACAAGGACGGCGGCGAAGATGGCCACGGTCCGGCAGCGCTCGGCGGGATGCACGTCGAAGCTGTAGCTCCGGTGCCGAGCCCGATTCCGGAGCCAGTCAGCGCCGCGACGACCGCACCCGGAGCCGCCAGCGGGATCGACGCCCAACTCGACGAGTTGATGGGCGACGCTCCGTTCTGCGACGTCTGCGGGCACATCACCGTCCGCAGCGGCGCCTGCTACACCTGCCTCAACTGCGGCAACAGCCTGGGCTGCAGCTAGGAGCTCCGTTACTCAATATCAGCTGAACGAGCCCACCTCATTGCATGCGTGAAAGAAATTGCATATACTGAGTGACAGGGAGGGCAACGGTATGGACAGGTATCAGGAAACTGTGATTCGGATTGGCGCAAAGCTTCGAGCGCATAGGAGGACAAGACAGCTAACGTTGGAAGAGGTTTCCAAGGAGATTGGAGTGAGCGCCGCGACACTCTCCCGATTAGAAAGGCGGTCCGACGGAGAGATATCAGCGCATGGTGGAAGGCTCCCCGATAAGCCGGATATACGGACGTTAGAGAGAATCTCCAACTGGCTTCCGGGCGATCCTGACGACTTCGGATTTAGCTTTTCCAGTCAGCGGCCATTGCACTTAGTGGAGAAGGCAACCCCAGAGATTATTGAGGCCCATCTCCGAGCTGATAGGAATTTAGACCCCAAGTCAGCTGACCTTCTGGCACAACTAGTCCGCTCCGTTTATTTAAGTCTTGCAAGAGAACCAGAACCAACTGAGAGGATTGAGAAACGACGTGGTGACGAAGGATCCGAAAAATAGAATTCGGCAAGGCGCTGTCAGAGAGATGGCCTTGAACGCCGAGAAGAATGCAAGTGCAATTCGCATTGCTGCAAACTTACTGCCCCACGAAAGGATTTGTGCAGTAGACCTTGCCAGCACATTGGGATTGAACGTTATGGTGGTTCACGAACTGCTTGCTGGACAAGACGGGACTCTAGTCGATGAATTGAGCGCCTTGGACGCCAAGACTTGGTCTGCCATGGCGATACCGTCGACAGCAGTCATAGTTGTCAACCCAAATCAAACAGAAGAGAGGAAGCAATCGTCAATTATGGAGGAAGTGGCTCATCTCTTTTTGGGCCAGAACCCAACCCTTATTACTTCCGGTAGGGGGCCGGGAGTGTCGCGGTCTTTCGATGCCAGTGATGAACGCCTGGCCTTCTGGACAGGGGCTGCTGTACTACTGCCTGCTGAGCAACTTTCACTGCTCGTCTGGAGACGAAAAACAATTCCAGATATAGCCGCAAGTTTTGGAGTCAGCGTCGAGTTGGTAGAGTTTAGGCTCAAGATATTGGGCTTGTGGACAAGGGTAAACCGTGATGCTTCTCAGTGAGTTAGGGGATTTAATCGAGTCAATACGTCCCGATCCTCTACGCCGGTTTGACCAAATCCCCATGAGAACAGAAGACTTGCTTCGCCAGACGGGTTCGGTGGTGGAGAAGCTGCATCAAAAGGACGTAGTTTTCGTCGGTGACTACGACTGCGCCTCAGTAGCCCTGATTGGGCAATGCAAGATTCTTGGAGTGATGCCAAATTGTGTTCACATCGTCGACTTTGATATGAGAGTGCTCCACTCTATCAGGGTCGCATTCAAGCTCCTAGGGTTAGAAGGAATGTTGGGGACAACCGTCTATAACGTTTTTGATTCCATTCCTCCTTTCCTTGCAGGATCGTTCGACTGGTCCTATGCCAATCCTCCATATGGAAAATTCAATCGTGGTGAAAGTGTTTGGCTCTTCATTCATCGCGGAATAGACTTCTGTAAGTCAATCGGTGGAGGCACACTTATCATCCCGAATGATTCTACACGAGGATGGACAGCTGCCAATGCGGCTCGAATCAAGCGGGTTGTCGAAGAAGTGGGCGGAAGAATCTTGCAAGTGAGAGGTTCAAACCACTCGTATTTCTTGGACGATGATCCCAGCTTGAGATCTATAGAATTCACGTTGAGCATGGAGGGAATAGACCGTTCACTGCTTCCTTGGACAAACGCTCGTGTCGCCCATGACAGTATGCGGACGTTCTATGGACGCCAAGTAGCGCCGCCATTCCCTCAGTATATTGACATCAATGGCACCCTTGTTTTTGGTGCAAAGGACTACGAGGCGAAGGCATCATGATCCTGAACTCTCAAGACTTCGGCCAGCGTGGTCACCGGTCATGGTTGTTCCAAGCGAATCCCGAAATCTACAGAATAGCTGATTCGTTAGTTCTGGAGAACCAAGAGTACTGGAATCTTCGACAATACTGGACCGAGGTGTCTATCGGTGACAAGGTCTATATCTGGATGAGCGGAAGAGCCGCTGGCATTTACATGATTGGACGTGTGATCAGTAGTCCGATTCTCACGATGGATTCAGATAGAGGCAAGCAATACTGGTTGTCATCCCGAGAGCGAGTCACTTCACGTCAACGAGTATTGATTTCTTATGAACAGTCCCTCGTGGAGCGCCCTCTGCTTCGAGATTACTTGCGACATGATTCAGTGCTTCAAGGAATGGGGGTGATTGTTTCACCAAGAGGAACTAACTTCCCCATATCGTTGGACCAGGAGCTACGGTTGTGCGAATGGATAGTCGGCGACGGCAAATGATCGCTTATTCCACTGAAGTGAACATTCATCTCGATACCGACGTGGCGGAGGATCCGGACGATCGTCGGGATCGGACCGTTCACCAACCTCACGCTCTTCGACACACTGCATCCCGGCCGGTTCGATCGATAGCCGTCGGGACGCCTGTGCCCTATCATGCATGAAAGGATGAAGCGGAAGGAGTGCCGGTATGAGCGTCAAGCAACAGGCTACAGCAGAAGAGCTGTGGGAGATGCCCGGGGTGCCCGGCAAGCGCATTGAGCTGGTCGACGGGGAGGTCGTTGAAGTGTCGCCCGCCAGCGTCCTCCATGGGGTGATCGCCGGAGCGGTTCACGACGCTATCAAGCACCATGTTCGGCAGCAAGATCTCGGTCTCGTCATGGGCGGCAACGTCGGCTATGTGCTCCGGCATGATCCGGACCAGGTGCGCGCCCCCGATGTGTCGTTCGTTTCCTGGGACAGCGTTCCAGAGGGTGACGATCTGGATCGGTTTGTACAGGGGCCTCCCACCCTCGCCGTCGAGATCGTCTCTCCGCACGATCGGGCGAACGACATCCGCGTGCGCGTGCAGGACTATCTCGAGGCGGGGACGCGACAGGTATGGGTGCTCTGGCCACGGCGGCGCTCGGTGTCGGTCTACAGCCCGGATGTCGACACCCGCGAGCTTGGCTCCGAAGCCCAGCTCGTGGGCGGAGATGTCTTGCCCGGCTTCGGTGTTCGCGTCGGCGACCTGTTCGAGGTTCCGCGTCGTCCCCGGTAAGGTTGCTCGACTGACAAAGGAGGGGAGTGCCGCTCGTTCTCCCGGACCTTCACGGATCTACAACCCGGCCAGCGTAATCGAGACCGGGCAGGGGTCCGACCCCATCACGTCCGGATGAATCTCCGCAGTGGCGAGGTGCGGGGTCAGCGCCTGGCTCATGAGGAAGTAGTCGATGCGTCACCCCACGTTGCGTGATCGCGCCCGCGTCGCCATGTTCCACCAGGTGTAGGCCTCGGTCGTGCCGGGGTGCAGCCGCCGGAAGGTGTCGACGAAGCCGTGGTCGAGGAAGTCCCCGAAGCGCTCGCGCTCCTCGTCGGTGAAACCGTGCCCGCCCCGGTTCCGCTTCGGGTCGGCCAGGTCGATGTCCTGATGGGCCACGTTGAGGTCGCCGCAAAAGATGACCGGCTTCGGCGTCCCGCCGCCGAACTGCCCGCTTTCGAGCTGCTTGAGGTAGGTCAGGAAGGCTGGATCCCACTGCCGGTAGCGGAGGTCGAGCCGGGAGAGATCGCCCTTGCTGTTCGGGGTATAGACGGTGACCAGCCAGAAGCGGTCGAACTCGGCGGCGAGGACGCGGCCCTCGCCGTTCGGGTTGCCGTAGCGATCGTCCGCCAGGGAGAACCGCTCGACAATGGGTTCGGGAAGGCCCGCGAGCGTGGTCATCGGCTCCGAGCGAGTGAAGATCGCGGTGCCGCTGTAGCCGGCCTTGTCCGCCGAGTGCCAGTATTCGAGATACCCGGAGAGGTCGGGCTGCGCCTGCTCCCGCCGCGCCTTGGTCTCCTGCAGGCACAGGATGTCGGGTTGATGGGCATCGACGAATTCCCGGAAGACGCCTTTCCTGATGACCGCCCGGATGCCATTGACGTTCCATGAGGAGATCTTCACGCGTCATCATCCTGTGATAGGGTCGTTGCCTGCCCGGCGGTGGCCGGAGGCAACAGTATCATGCGATGAGGGCCGGTCCGGCGGTCGATCCTGTGTCGATGCCGGAGACGGGAACGATGGTGATGTGAGCGATGAAGATTCATCTCGATACCGACCTCGCGGGTGATCCGGACGATGTCTGCGCCCTGGCGATGCTTCTCAAGTGGCCCGGCGTCGAGATCACCGGGATCACGACGGTCGGGGACAGCGCCGGGCGACGCGCCGGATACGTCCGGCACGTGCTGGCACTCGCCGGGCGGAGCGAGATCCCGGTCGCGGCCGGGGCCGATCAGTCGGGCGGGTACTACGCCTCGGCGATGGGGTTCCCCGAGCACGACGTTTACTGGCCGGAACCGGTCGAGCCCGCGCCGGGGCCGATCGAGCGCGCCTTCGCGCTGATCGAACAGAGCATCCAGGCCGGCGCGACGATCGTCGGGATCGGGCCGTTCACGAACCTTGCGCTCTTCGACACGCTGCATCCCGGCCTGCTGGCGGAGGCTCCCGTCTTCCTGATGGGCGGCTACGTCCACCCGGTTCCGCCCGGATACCCGCAATGGGGAAGGGACGACGACTTCAACGTGCAGGTCGATGTGGCGTCCGCCTATCACGTCCTCCAGCATTGCACGCCGACGTTGATTCCGCTGGAGGTCACGGTCCAGACCGCGCTGCGACGGGCGTACCTGGACGACCTGCGGCGGACGGGTCCGCTCGGTGAGTTGATCGCGATGCAGGGCGAGGCCCAGGAACGCGACCATCGGAACGAGGAGGTGCTTGGACGCCCCTTTGCGCGGGTGCCGGACGACATCCTCAACTTCCACCACGATCCGCTCGCCTGCGCCGTCGCGCTCGGGTGGGACGGCGTCACGATCGAGCCGCTGTCATTGCGGCTGGACGTCGAAGGCGACTTGTTGCACATGACACCGGATCCGGCCGGCGATCCGTACCCGATCGTCACCGCCGTCGATGGTCCGCGCTTCAACGAGTTCTGGTGCGCCATCGTCCGCGGCAGATGATCCGTGGAATGGTCCCCCAGTGGTCGATGGGATCCCGGTCGTCCGCGACACATCTCCATCGGCGCCCGCGCCGACTATTTTTCATTGATAAATGGAGAGATTCGAGAGCGGGAGTGCCGCCATGAATGTCAAACACTTGATGACCGCCGAGGATGTCTGGGAGTTGCCGGAGACACCCGGTGTCATGTACGAGTTGATCGACGGAGAGTTGAGAGAAGTGCCCGGCGCCGGAGCGTTGCACGGTGCGATCGCTTTGATACTGATCGAGCTCGTTCAGGGGTTCGTCCGCCGACAGAACCTTGGATTGGTGCTTCCCAATGGTGTCGGATACATCCTGCGCCGTGATCCGGATTCCCGATGTCTCGTTCGTTGCCTGGAGCGACGTTCCGGAGGCGGGGGTGCCAGAAGGATACTGGGAGGGGCCGCCGACGCTCGCGGTGAACATCATCTCGCCTCAGGATCGAGCGGACGACATCCATGAAAAGCTGCGCGAGTATCTCGACGCCGGCACGCGACAGGTCTGGGTTCTCTGGCCGCGCCGCCGCTTCATGACCGTCTACGATACCGATGGACAGCGTGAACTCGGTTCGAATGACCAGCTCGACGGCGGCGATGTGCTCCCCGGCTTCCATGCACCGGTAGGCAGCCTCTTCGCGGTGCGTCGCCAGCGGTAGTTGTCGAGGGCTCGGAAACCCTTTAATCCAGTCCCATTTGATGTACAATCGAGTACAAGGATGTACGTTGATGACAACGCTAGAGGGTTGGAGGATGACGACTGGGATGAAGCCGAAGAAGCCGGAATTCGAATCGCTGTCGGTGTCCCAGGCGCGGCAGCAGTTCAGCGAGACGCTGAACCGTGTGTATCGTGGCGAGACTCGCGTGATCGTCGAGAAGAACGGTATTCAGATGGGAGCCATCGTCTCGCCGGGCGACATTCAAACGCTTCGGCGAATCGATCGAGAACGAGCACAGGGTTGGGACGCCGTCGAGCGAATGCGGAAGGCGTTTGCAGACGTGCCGGACGACGAACTGGAGCGCGAGGTCGAGAAAGCGATAGCGGAGGTCAAGGCAGAAAAACGGCAGACATCCAGCGAACATGAATCCATGCCGACAAGTCGCTAATGCCGAGCGTCGTATTGGACGTGAATGTCATTGTTGCTGGATTTTTCCAAGGTAAAGGAGCCGCTGTCGCGATTGCCAGGCATTGGGAACGCGGTGATCTGAATGTGGCGATCTCAATCCACATCATCGACCAAGTACTCGAGGTCTGGACGAGGCCATTCTTCGCCACCCGGGCGGCTGAGGTTGACCGTGCACTTGCGGTGAGATTGATGCAATCCGCCGCCGAGTTGTTCGAGCCGGATCCATCCGTGCGTGGGGTCTGCGACGACGGGGAGGATGATCTCGTGCTGGGAACGGCGGTCGCCGCTGAAGCCGATTACCTGGTGACCGGCGACAAGGGGTTTCTCCGGATCGAGCAGTACCGGGGCGTGTGGATCGTCAGCGCCGCCGAGTTCCTGGTCCTGATCCGTCAGGAACTCGAACCGGACACCTGAGCGCCTGATCTCAGCGGCGCTCCGCCCACTCCCGGTCGAGCATGGCAAAAATCAATTCGTCGCCCCATTCGCCCTTGAACCACTCGTTCTCGCGGAAGTGCGCTTCCTGACGCATCCCGAGGCGCTCCAGCAGCCGGGCCGAGGCGGTGTTCCGGGCGTCGCAGCGACCGATGATCCGGTGAAGCCCGAGCTCGTCGAAGCCGAGCCGCAACATCTCCCGGCTCGCCTCGAAGGCGTATCCCTTGCCCTGGAAAATGGGATGGAAGACGAAGCCGGTCTCGCCCTGGCGATGCTCCTCACTGAGCAACTGGAGGACGACATCGCCGATCATCGCGCCGCTCTCCCGCAGCTCCACGGCAAGCACCAGCCCGTCGCCCTCCTTCTCGAGCGCGGTCATCGTCATCCGCCTGGCCAGCGCCTCGGCGACCTCATCCCGAGTCTGGATGGTCCAATAGAGATAGCGAACGACCTCGGGCCGGCTCCGGATGTCCGCCATCACATCGATATCGCGCGGCTCGCAGGGCCGCAGCAGCAAACGTTCGGTTTCAATCGGATATGTGGGTCTCAACATGATGGCGACTCCATCGGTCCAGCCTACCAGTGTGCCTCCCGGGATTGGGAGCGGTTGCCAGTGGCGATCCGGACATCGAGGAGCATCCGTTCGAGTGCGATTCGGGTCGCCGCAGACCCGGGGTCATCCCAGCGATTGTGCATTTCCTGGGGGTCGTTCACCAGGTCATAGAGCTCTCCCTGGTGGGGCCGCTCCAGAGCAGGCGGGCCATGTTCCACGACCAACTTGTGATTCCCGGTCCTCAGCATCGTCAGGTACACCGGCGGGTCGTAGGGATGACCGCTGTTGAGGTATTCGCAGATCGCCCACCCGCGTGATTGCGCATCGGCATCGCCCCGAGCCAGCGGAAGGAGGCTCATGCCGTGGCAGGTGGGCATCGGTTCGAGCCCGGCGAGCTCGATGAACGTCGAGGTCAGGTCGATCCATTGGACGAGGTCGGACCGCCGCTCCCCGGCCGGCAGATGCCCCGGCCAGCGCATGATCAGCGGCACCCTCACCGCACAGTCGTAGAGCATTGGGCCCTTGAGCAGGAGGTGATGATCCCCAAGCATCTCCCCGTGGTCACTCGTGAAGATCACGATGGTGTCGTTGGCGAGACCCGTTGCGTCGAGGCGATCGAGGATGCGCTTCACCTCGTCGTCCACGAGCGTCACCATCGCGTAGTAGGCGGCGATGATCTCCTTGATCTCCCTTGACGTGTAGGACGCGAACCCCCGTGCGTGGCCCGCGTAGCTCTCGTCCGAGGCCCGCTGCTGGATCGGGGGCTTCGTCGCCAGCTCGCCGTCGAATCCAACAGGATCCGGGAGCGAATCGGGGTCGTAACGGTCCAGGTACTCCGGCGGGGCGACAAAGGGATGATGGGGATCGAAGAAGTTGACCCACAGGAAAAAGGGAGCATCCTCCTTGCCAACCCCGTCGAGGAACTCGATTGCCCGGGTGCTGGCCCAGCGGCTGTAATGAGCCTGGGACGGCATCGTGTCGAACCCGCCCGGTTCGTGGCGGGTTCGCCCGCCACTCGTTATCGCTTGCGCGTACAGCTCCGGGAACTCGCTGGCCAGCCACAGGTGGTAGTCGTTCTCGGGCGAGCGGTGCGCAGGATCATGGGCCCACTTGTAGTACCCGAACCCGTCGTCGAGCCGTGGCTCGGTGCGGCCCGCGAAACAGGCGGAAAGATGCATCTTGCCGATCATCCCGCAGGCGTACCCACCGTCCGCGAGCGCCTTCGGAAAGACGGGATGATGGTCCGGCAGCGTGACACCATTGGCCCAAAGCCCGTGATTGCACGGATACTGCCCCGTCATCAGGCTCGCCCGGGACGGGGCACAGACAGGGTTCTGCACATACGTTTGCTCGAAGAGCACGCCGTCCCGGGCAAGCCCGTCGATCGTTGGCGTCTGGACGTACGGGTTGCCGTAGCAACCGAGTGCATCGTAGCGCTGCTGGTCGGTGCAGATGAAAAGGATGTTCGGCTGCGTCACCGCTCCGTCTTTCCCTGTAAGACATGGGGATGATTGACCAGCGTGCCGTCGACCGCGCTGCGGAGAGACGGCACGCGCGCTATCGCGATCAGCCCTGGGCGACGACCGGCTCGCGGCCCTCGGAGACGGCCCGCTGCGGCGACCCGGTGGAGATCTGCATCAGCTCGATTGGGTTGCCGTCCGGATCCTTGACCCAGGCCTGCTTGTTGGTGTCGAGCCCGAGCTGGACCTCCCGGTCGATCGTGACGCCGTTCGCGCGGAGATGCTCGACATCGGCCTCGATGTCGTCGGAGAGCAGGCAGATATGGCGGAAGCTCACCGGTCCGCCGGCCGCCCGCTCCTCGGGGCTGGGGCCACCGGGGAAGAGCTCCAGGAAGCGGTCGCCGGAGATGTGGAGATAGATCAGGCGAACCGAACCGTCGTCCTTGGTCAGGCGGAACGATTCGGCGACGCCGAGCAGCGCGTAAAACTCCAGGGCCTTGTCGAGATCGTGCGCGGCGAGCGCGGTGTGACCGATATCGGTGATGCTCATGGTGTGGATGTCCCTTTCCATGTGGATTCGGTGGGCGCCGCGCAAACAGGTTTGACGCGCACCCTGGGGTTGGTAACGGTTCCGGCATTGTGGGGCCGGTGGGCGGTCTTGTCACGCGATGGGTTCAGTGGGTTTCAGAGAGGCCGTCCATAGGATACAGGAAGGCGCTTCGCGCGAATTCAGCACCGGCTACAGCGCATGGCGCTTTCGCCGGGGGGGTCCTCGTCGCTGCGCTCCCTCGGAATGACGACTTCATTGCAACGTGGTTCAGATCGCCCAGAAGCCGTGAGCGAACAGGATCGTCAGCATCGTCAGGAGCAGCGACGAGCCGACGAGCGCCAGATCGCGCGGCCACGCTCGCCACCCCGGCCGTGCGAGCAGGACGCCGGCGACGATGTAGAAGCCGATCGCCAGCAGCAGGTAGCGGCCCAGCGAGACCCACGTCATCGCGCCATGGATGAGCACGATCAGCGTCGTGAACAGCGCGATTCCCGGGTCGAGCAGACGCCAGACCCAGGGCAGGCTGACGAGCCAGAGCGCGAGCAGCGCCACGTTGAGCACGATCACCAGGTGACGCGGATCGCCAAGCAGCGCATCCTTCGGATGAACCAGGAAGAGGTCCACATAAAACCAGACGTGTTCATCCCAGCCGCCCCAGTGTTGCTGGGCGGTAAAGTAGGCGAGCGGGTCGTCGAACCTCCACCAGCTGAACAGCCCATACGCCAGCGTGCCAAGGGGCGAGACGATCGCGATCCCGATCAGCGTCCGGAGCGGGACATCGCGCTTCCAGGCGAGCAGCAGCAGTGCTGGCGGCAGCGCGAGCCCGACCAGCCGGGACGAGGTCGCCAGCGCCGCGCAGACCGCCGCCAGCATCCACCACCGGCGGTCGGCGCAGGTGAAGGCGAGCACGACGAGCAGCAGGAAGAGCGATTCGCTGTACCCGGCGGTGAAGAAGTAGCTGAACGGCGAGACGCAGAGTAGCAGCGTGGCGGTCCGCGCGACATCCGGGCCGAACCGGCGACGGACGAGCGCCGCGAACAGCGGAATCGCGGCCAGGAAGGATCCGGTCGCGATCATGATCGCGGACACCGCCAGCGACCCTTCGGTGACCGCCCGTCCCGAGAGGCTGGCCACTCCCCGCATCAGCAGGGGAAAGAGCGGGAAGAACCCGAGCCCGCCATCATGGCTCAGGTTGCCCGCGCCGCCGTAGCCATAAAGCGCGATCGTCACATAATGAGCGGTGTCCCAGCGCGCCCAGCCATCGAGATACGTCTCGTTTGGCAGGAAGGTGTCGGGGAGCTGGGCGGGGTAGAAGGGCAGGCGCGGCATGATCCGGAGCGTGAACCAGCTGACGCCGAACAACAGGATCCGGGTCGCGATCGCGATCAGGAGCACCTGGGCGGTCAGCGATTCGTGAAACCGTCGCCCGCCGCTCGCCAGCCCCTTGCCGCCAGGCATCAGCCCTCGATGTCCCGCTCGCCTTCGGCGGCCTCGAACCAGTGCCGCCACAGCTCATCGAGCTCATCGCCGGACGCATCCTCGAACGCCGTCAGCAGGTCGTCCGGCGCGGCCACCTGGAACTGGAACTCGTCGACGTAGGCCCGCAGCGCGGCGAAGAAGGCGGTATCCCCGATTTCGGAGCGGATCGCCCGGAACCCGAGCGGGGCCTTGCTGTAAGCGGCGTAGACATAGCTGTTGCCGGTCGGGAAATCGTCGGTCGGCTGGTCGACGATCTGGTCGTTCCCGCGCTGAACACTGGCTTCGAACGGGTCGACCAAATAGCGCTGAACGACCCGCTCCGCCACCGCGTCGTCGTACTGGCGCTCGAAGTAGACCTGTGCCGAGAGAAAGTTGGTCAGGCCCTCGTCGATGAAGGCGTCATCGTACTGGTTGTTGCCGACCAGCGCGTAGAACCATTGATGGATCACCTCGTGAGCGACGGTGTAGTCGAGCGAGTTCGGTGTCTGGAGGGTCTGGCCATCGTCGTAATAGCTCTGGCCGATGTAGATGAGCTGCGGGAACTCCACGCCGGCGGCGCCATCGAGTGGGACGCTGACCACATCGAGCTCGGTGTAGGGATACGGACCGAGCAGCTCCTCGAAGATCGCGACCGCCTGGGCGGCGTAGGTTGCGACCGCGTCTCCGATGCGCTCCTGGCCGGTCGGGAACCAGGAATTGACCGTGATCCCATCGACCTCGCGGGAGCTGAGACCGAGATCGTCGTCCGCGACCATCGTGAAGTCTCGCACCGGCCCGCTCAGGAACCGGCGCGCCGTCTTGCCGTCGGCGGCCACCGCCGAAACACGCTGCTCGCCGCGCTGCTCGACACCGGTGGTGATCAGCTCAAACCGCTCCTCGATCCGTACCGAGACGTCGTAGAGCGCGGTGTCGCTGAACACCGGATCCCCGTTCTCGCTCGGTGGATCGAGCATCCAGCCGCCATCCGGATCGCGCCCGGCGACGATCGGATACCACTGGGCCATCGCCAGCGAACCCTCCTCACGATCGAATCCGAAGATCCCGTAATGCGATGGGGAGTCGACCGGAAGGACGGAGACGAAGCTCAGCTCTATCGTGGATGCGCCGCCGCGCTCCAGCGGATCGGCGAACGGCACCGTCAGGATCGAGTTCTCCACGGTCAGCGTGGGTTCCACCGGGTTTCCGTCAACCATCGCCCCGGCGATCGTAATCGCATCGTGATCCCGGTCCGGGCCGTTCGCGTAGAGCCGGAAGGGAAGGGCATCCAGCGTCTCGCCAGTGGTATTGGTCCATGCCAGGCGCAGCGAACCGCGAATCTCGGGAGCCGCCGCGTTGGCCCCATCGGTGATCAGCTCGGCGGACATCGTGTAGGCCGGGAGATCAGGTGGCGCCGAAGCGGCGACGGTCTCTCGCTCATCCGGCTGGATCGCGTCGAGGATCCTGGGCATGACCGGTCGATGCGGTGTGGGTGGAGACTGGGCCAGACTTGCGAGCGGCGCTCCGAGCAGCGCGCCGAGCAGCAACAGCGTGGCCGCGCACGGCCGGGAACGGCGGGATGGGAACCTCATCGGTGCTCCAGGATCGCGGGGTGGCAAGGAGGGCGGGTGAGCACGGACATTCTCCGCAGCATCGGCGAACTCGGCGGGCAGGATCGCGGTATCATCACGCATTGTACGTCGGCGCGCTGCCCGGCGCGCTGCCCGGGTCACGACCGGGAGTCGGCGCGATCGGCGTGGAGAAGATCAGAGATCGGTGCATGCATGACCGTTCACGAGAAACCCGCCAACCTGGAAGACACGACCCGCCCGTGGAGCGTCACCGCGCCGGCGCTCCTTCGCGTCGGCGAAGATACCCGCGACGACATCCTGGCGCATCTGCGGCGGGCCCTGCCCCACGAAGGCGTCGGCCTGCTGGCGGTGGATGGATCCGTCAAGCGGCGGGGAACCATGGAGGCCGTCCGGTTCTATCCCGGCACGAACGCCGAGGCCTCGGCATCGCGGTTCACGATGGAACCGGCGGAAGTGATCGCCGCATTCCGCGAGATCGACGAGCGCGGGTGGCGACTCGGCGCGATCGTTCATTCCCATCCTCTCGGCCCCGCGGTTCCTTCGCCCACCGATTTGCGGGAGGGGCGGTACCCGGATGCGCTGATGCTGATCGTCTCTCTGGCGTCGCCGGTTCCGGACATCGGCGCCTGGTGGATCGGCGCGCGGGGCGGCGAGGTCGCGCCGGTGCGCGTGCCGATCACGATCGGCTGACTGGCGGCGCCATGTCACGGTGTTGTCAGGGCGAGCCATTCTGGGGCAGAATCCCGCCGGGACAGGGTGTTTCGATCACGCCGAACGCTCACGATCGAGCCGCATCGCGAGCGCGGCCCATCCGGAACGGATGTGACACACCGCAGTGCGACACCACGCTCACGCGACCACGGACTTCTCCCACCGTCCAGGACCAGGCATCGTCAGCAGGACCAGCGAGTGACAGAATCCACAACCGGCGGTGAGCCAGGTGCGTTTGCCGGCCGCTCGATCAACCAGATCACGGTCATGCTGGGATCCGTCCCGGTCGAGTTGGCGCGGCTCCTCGAGGGCAAATCTCCCGATGACCTGATGCAGCCAGCCCAGGACGGTCGCTGGGGAATCGTCGAGATCGCTCCCCATTTCCGCGATTGGGAAGCCATTGTCGCCGATCGCGTGCGCCGCATCCTTACCGAACAGACCCCCGATCTGGAAGAGCACGACGACTCCCTGTGGGCGATCGAGCACGATTATCGATCGCAGGACCCGCGTGAGGCTGTCGCCGGCTTCGGAGCGCTACGCGGTGCCCTCGTCACGACGATGAGCACGCGGCCACCGGCGGATTGGAGCCGGGCGGCACGGCTGCCGAAACGCGGGATCATCACGCTTCACCGGTTGCTCGACACGGTTTGCGATCACGATGCCAAACATCTGATGCAGGCCAGGGACGTTCTCACGTAACATGGCGGTGAACGGACCAGCTCCGCCGTACCCGGCGAGGCCGATGACATTCGCGCGGTCAGGCAAGAAAGATGGCGGTCACGATGAGGAGTGCGACGAGTTTTATCGACGTCGACGCGCCGATAGGTGAGCAGCAGCGCGGTCAGGTCGGGCAAATGAACAACAACGCGCTGATCGTGCGCCTGATGTTCACGATCAATCATCTGTCGCGCTGGCTCTCCCCGATCCACGATCCGGATCGGCTGGAGCGATCGATCTACCGGGGCGAACCGACCGCAAAGGACCTGGTGATCGGGATGCGCGATGAAGAGCAGCGCATCTTCCCCAAGCTGCACCTGATCGCGACGCGGACCAAACCCGATCTCGATTCGCTCCCACCCTGGCAGCCGGATCCGAGCGTTCGCGATGTCGACCAGCGCACCCCGCCGATCGTTATCCTGGCGTCCTTTCGGCGATTGCGCCTCAGCACCTGTTCCCTGCTCCGCAGCCTTCCCGACGATGCCTGGGGACTGGTTGGCAAGAGCCGGCGCGACGAGAACGTCACGGTTCGCGAACTCGCCGAGCGACTCTCGCTTCACGATTACCGGTATCTTCGGGCGCTGGACGAGACGCTCGACCAGTCCAGCGCACGCGAGGGCCTGGCCGTGATTCAGAAAACGCATCTCGATGAGCTGCTCAAGCTCTCGCCGGGGCACCTCGATCTGTAACCCACTTCTGGTCGACCATCGGAGGGGCAATGCGACGATTCCTCCGCATGTACCTCGCGGTTACACTGTTCCGCGAAGCAAGACCCGGAGCTTTGCCTCATCTCCCTGGGGGCACCCTGGCCACGCGCCGGCTTCGGAACGATGCGACGAGCCGGGCGCGACGAGAACGCACCTTGGCGCGAGTGCAACGATCGGACGGACCCTTTGAGCTCAACCTTCTCCACCGAATCGACCAGCGGCGGCAATCAGCCCGGAAACGCCGGGCTCTCGCCAACGGACGTTGTGGAAGCACTCGGCCGGGAGTTCTTTCTCGCTCTCGATGCCCGTGATCCCCGCCGCCTGCGGCACACCCTCGCCGCCAACGCCACGTTCCGGGTGCATCCCCATTCGGCTCCGATTCGGCCAGCCGACGAGATCGTCGCCTACTTCGGGACCGTCGTCTCGTCGTATCCCAACGCCCATTGGGACGTCACCGACGTGATCGCCGCTCCCGATCGCGGCGCGGTCCAGTTCGTGATCAGGGAATACTCGGCGCGACAGGGCCGGGAAATGATCTCCGAACAGGTCGCGATGATCCGGGTCACCGGGGGCAAGATCGTGAGCATCGTCGGGTATTACGATGCGTCCGAGTTCCAACGCGTGTTCTGGGACGCCAGTACATGAAGAACCTTGATCGGCGGGGGTACCGCCCGGTCGATCGGCACGCCCCGTGCTCGCCCATAGTGGATCGCGATTGGGATTTTCACGCACGGCTTGTATACTTGTGATGATTTGCACGAGTGCTTATCTGGATATACGGTTTTGGTCTCTCGGTTCCACCAAACTCAACTCCGCCGACACCAGGGAACGTGTCGTTCTTGGAGCAACCGCCCTCGGCGACCTATGCTCCGATTCCGTATCCTTCGCCCACGCGTGCTTGACTTCCCCTCCCGATTGCCTCGCGCCAAGGCGATGTCGGACGTGCCTGTTTACTGACTCGGGGTATCGATGACTTCCAAGCACCCAGATGAGTTCTTGAATAGACTGAACGGGTCGGGCGTGCGGCGCGTCGGGCGTGACGCCGGGTATTCCGGGGCCGGCATCAACGGCAGCCTCGCCAACGGAGAGATCGGCCGGATGGGCGGTGCCTTGTTGGACGCGTCGCCAATGGCCGGAATCCTCGAACGGGACGTCGCGCTTGGAGAAGGCGAACAGGCGATCCCCGATATCGTGATCCGGCGCCTGCCGATCTACGTCCGGACGCTCCGGGCGCTTGCCGACAACGATGTACGATCGGTCTCGTCCGAAGAGCTGGCCGACCTGATTGGGGTCACCGCCGCCCAGATCCGCCGGGATCTCTCGTATTTTGGCAAGTTCGGCAAGCAGGGCAAGGGGTACGACACCAAGTTTCTCGCCCAGACCATCAGCCGGATCCTGCGGCTCGATCGGCAGTGGCCCGTCGCGCTGGTCGGGTTGGGTAACCTTGGGAGGGCGATCGCGAACTATCGTGGATTCACGCCCTCGTCCTTCTCTATCGTGGCCCTCTTTGATCGTAGCCACCGCGGCGTCGGTTCGGTCGTCAACAACCTCGAGATCCTCCACGACGATCATCTGACCGACACGATCGTGCGAGAGCGGATCAAGATCGGGATCATCGCGACGCCGCGGACGTACGCACAGGAGATTGCCGACCGGATGATTGCCGGTGGTGTCGAGGCGATCCTGAATTACGCGCCCGTCATTCTCAAGGTGCCCGAGCACGTGACCGTCCGCGAGATCGACCCGGTCAGCTGTCTCCAGAGCATGACGTACTACGTCAGCGAACGAAACGTCCCGAACGGCACGACAGAGGGCGACTAGGAGCATTCGTCAACAGCGCGGTGAGCAGAGCGCGTGCCCGCCGCGTCCTGCTCCGTCCCGACCGCCATAAGGGCAGCGACGATGTGGATTGGGGAACGGCGCGTCGTCGGTGGGCCGGTACGGCGGGATGTTGTTTGCGGAAGCGTCAAGCGCCACGGCGGCATGCGGCACCCGCCAAGGCGACCCGGTGCCGTTGCCCCATGCCGGATCACAGCTTGACCGCCCCCGTCGTCAGGCCCTGAACGTAATACTTCATCAGGAACGCGAAGACGATTGCCAGCGGCACGCAGGCGATCACGTACGCCGCCATGAGTGTGCCGAACTGCGATGCCGTGTGCGACGCGGCGTTCCCCTGCAGGGTGACCAGCGCCATCGTCAACGTTCGATACTGCTGCGAGAGCAGGAGCGACGGGAGCAGATAGTCGTTCCAGATCGGCACGATGTTGATGACGGCCACGCTCGCCAGGACGGGGACGGACAGCGGCATCACGATCCGCGTGAAGATGTGGAACTCGCTCGCTCCATCCACCCGCGCCGCATCCACCAGCTCTTTCGAGATGTTTCCGAAGAACGTTCGCAAGACGAAGATGGAGAAGGCTTGACCGCCCGCGATGTAGGGCAGGATGAGCGCGAGCCAGTTGTCCGAGATGCCGAAGTTCTGCAGGCGCTGGATCTGGAGGTAGAGCGGAATCAGGGTCAGCACGCCAGGGATCAGCAGCAGGACGAAGACGAAGAAGAAGATCACCCGCCGGCCCGGAAACTGGATGAACGTGAAGGCGTAGGCGCTCATCGACGCGAAACCGAGGATTCCGATCACGCTTGCCGCAACGATGACCACCGAGTTCACCATTGGCCGGATCACCACTGAGAAGGCGTCGACGTACTGGCTCCACTGCAACGCCTTGGGCAGCGCCAGGGGATCGCTGGAAAACTCGATCTGAGTCTTGACCGAATTGACGAAGAGGAACAGGAACGGAAACAGCGCCAGGGCGGCGATGATCGCCAGGATCGAAATGCGGAGAATGGGTGCGGCTCTTGTCATTCCTTGGTCCTTCCCACGGGGCGCCGTTCGGGTCATCGGCTTCGAGTCGACGGGCTAACGCACCTAGTCCCGGATGAATCGCTGGTTGACCGCGGTAAGCGCGAGAATGACGACAAAGAGCATGAACGCGATTGCCATGCTGTACCCGAACTCTCCATACTCGACCGCGGTCTCGTACATGTACATCGCAACCGTATAGGTGGAATACCCCGGTCCACCGTTCGTCATCACCAGTGGTGCGACGATATTTTGCCCGCTCGTGATCACCGCCAGTACCAGCAGCAGCTTGAACTGGGAGAGGATGAGGGGCATGTCCATCGTCCAGATCCGGCGGAACCCGGATGCGCCTTCCAGCTCGGATGCTTCGAGAATCTCCTTGGGGATGTTCTGCAGTCCGGCATAGAAGATCAACATGTTGAAGGCGTTGACCCATGGCAATCCCATCAATGCCAGCGCATAGAGGGCGGTCGCCGGATCGGCGAGCCAGGCATGGGTCAGGTTGGAGAGCCCGACGCGCTCGAGGATGATGTTGATGACGCCGTCGTTCTGGTAGAAGTAGCGCCAGAGCAGGATGCTGACGATGCCTGGAATGATGATCGGCAGGACGAAGAGCGTCCGGAAGAAGTACCTCAGCCCATCGTGGCGAATATGGAAGATCAGCTCGGCGACGACGAAGGCGGGAATGATCGCGAGCAGTACATCGAACAACGCCCAGATCAGGTTGTTCCGCGTCGCCTGGCGCAGGATCTGGTCATCGAATGCCCGCCGGAAGTTCTCCAGCCCGGTGTAGATTGGCGGGTTGAACCCGTCCCAGAAGGTGAACGCCCCGACCAGCGCGCGATAAGCCGGGTAGTAAAGGAAATAGCCGATGAAGAGGAACGTCGGAATCAGGAACACGTATCCCGTGGCGTTCCGCTTGATCCGGTCCCACCTTCTCGAACTGGTGAAGGTTTGGTCGGCGGAGCGAACGACGATGGTCTGGGGAGATGCCTTCATCAAAGAGACCCTGCCTGACTACCCTGCCGGTCACAACGCGACGGCATACAGCGACGCACGCAACTGGCCAGGTCCGGTGATCGGGAAGTAGTCACCAGAGGCTGCCCCGCCGCCACGCGCTGACGCGGCGGCGGGGCTGGTGGAGCATCGCGAATGGGTCAACGCGATGCGCGCTACTGGCACTCGTCCAGATTGACGCCGCTGTTGGTCCGCGTGTAGTCCTGAACGGCGGCGTCCAGCTCGGTCTGGGTCTGCTGCTTCGCACCCTCCTCATCGATGTTCCCGGACAAGTAGAGGCCGAAGACGCGCTGCATGTTGGGGCCGAGCTTCGCGCTGCTGTTGCCGATCCCGACGACCTTGAGGCCAGAGTTGGCCTGCTCGACGAACGTCTCGAGACCGGGGTTCGGTGTCGTGCCCGGCCAGGTCGGCGCGAAGGAGCCGAGCTCGTTGACGACGCGCTCGATCACGGCCGGGGTTCCGATGTACTGGAGGAAGTCGAGCACCGCCGCTTCCTTGCCCTCCTCTTCCATCGTCTTGTTCGATTGCGGGGTGCTCATCGCGTACTGGTAGGCGGCGTTCGGCCCGCCGACGGCGCCGGAGGTGTCGGTGCCGGTCGAGAACTCGACATCGTCCGGCGAGAGCACCGGGAAGCTGAAGGATTCGACCGTGAACGTGCCGCCGAGCGCCTTGATCGTGTTCGGCCCCCACGATCCGGTGTACAGCATGGCGGTCTTGCCAGAGGCGAAGTCTCGTTCGATCTGGTCGCCCACGGTCGCCAGATCCTGGGAGAGGAACTCCTGGGCCCAGAAGTCTGTCAGCTGCTTGAAGAACGGCAGCCACCCCAGGAAGCGGGGATCCTCGGTCGAGAGAAGACCACTGTTGATTGCGGCGGCTTCATCCTGCGGCGACATGCCCGGTGCGCCGTCGCAGCCGACGATCGCGTCGTAGTCGTTGGCGTAGAAGTCGGACAGGAAGTGACGGCCGAACCAGCTGAAGTCGGCGAATCCGGCACAGGGGGTGATGCCCGCATCCTTCAGCTTCTGGCACGTGTCGAGCAGGCCCGCCCAAGTCGTTGGGGCTTCCGTTATCCCCGCCTGCTTGAAGAGGTCCGGGTTGTAGAAGAAGGCCGTGCCGACGAAATCGCCGTTCACATTGTAGAGCTCGCCGGTGGGCGCGCCGGTTGACCCGATGACGGTCGGGTTCATGGCATCCCGCCACGGCTTGCCGCCCTCGATGTACGGGTTGGGCGCGTCCAAGTCGGCGTTCAGGTCGCGGGCGATCCCTTTCGGGAATGTCCCGTTGAGCTGGCCCCACTGCGCCCAAAAGATGTCGTACATCTCAGCGCCCGCCGACTTGACGCGAACGGTCTGGGCGTAATCCGGGAATTCTTCGTCGATGAACTCGATCGTGATCCCAGGGTGTGCCGCCTGATATTCGTCGGCGACGGCCTCGAACTCCTGGAGAATGGTCGCGCCTTCGAGCCTGGAGTTGGGAGTGTAGGCCTGGGCGTAGAAGGTGATTGTGCCCTGCCACCCGGAACCGCTCTCCTGCGACCATGCCGATCGCGCCAGCCGTGACGCGGCGAGGGAGGCGACACTCGCTCCACCGGCGATCTGGAGGAGCCTGCGCCGAGTGGTGGTTGACATCGGATCGGCGATAACCGCAGGATGCACCAAGGGATCGTGATTCATGAAAGTACCCTCCATGGGAAACACGGAATCACGTGGGGATTGGGCGACCCCCCCACCTGTTCCGCGTCACGCTTGATTGTCTGGACTCCAACATCACAAGAATACACACGAACCGCCTCTCGTCAAATGGCGTCCTGACCCTCTGCCTGGTTCAGGCCACCATCTGCCGCGTCGATGGATTCGTGGGGTAGCCGGGGACATCCCATCGGTGTCGTGGCCGCCCTGGTGGCGTCCGGAGAGCCGTGATCATGCGCGTTCGTCTCGACTCAGTGGTCCTTGTCCAGACCGTTGTGTCCGGTTGGCCTGGTACCAGAGCCTACCCCCGTCACGCGGAACAAAGCGAAGCCTCTCCGCACTCCAGTTCAGGCAACAAGACCCGTCACGGCACGGATCGTCCAGTGAACCAGGATCGAGCCCGCTGGATGACAGGTGGTGCCTGGGCAGCGCTCGCGATCATCGGCGCCTACATGGGGCATGTTGCGTGTGCCGCAAAGGTCTCCGTACGCCGGTCAATGGCGGGAGACTACTCCCACTCGATCGTGGCGGGCGGCTTCGAGGAGATGTCGTAGACGACGCGGTTGATGCCGTCGATCTCGTTCACGATCCGGTTGCTCATCCGCGCCAGCAGGTCATACGGCAGGCGCGCCCAGTCCGCCGTCATCGCATCTTCGCTGGTGATCGCCCGGATCGCGCAGACGCGGGCGTAGGTGCGGTAATCGCCCATGACTCCGGTTGACTTCACCGGCAGCAGCACGGCGAAGTATTGCCAGACATTCTTCGCGAGCCCGGCGGCTTCGATCTCTTCCCGAACCACGGCGTCCGCCCGACGCAGCAGATCGAGGTCCGGCTCGTTGACATCGCTCATCGTCCGCACGGAGAGACCGGGCCCAGGAAACGGTTGCCGCTCGACGACCTCGTCGGGCAGCCCGAGCGTTCGCCCGACCGCGCGAACCTCATCCTTGAACAGGAACTTGAGCGGCTCGATCAGCGTGAATTGCATGTCGTCCGGCAGGCCGCCGACGTTGTGATGCGTCTTGATCTTCGCCGCGCCCCTGGTGTCCTTCGTTGTGCTCTCGATCACGTCCGGGTAGAGCGTGCCCTGGGCCAGGAAGTCGAATGGGCCAACCTTGTCGGCCTCCGCCTCGAAGACCCGGATGAACTCCTCGCCGATCACCTTGCGCTTCTGTTCCGGATCGGTGATCCCCGCCAGCTTGTTTAGAAAGCGGTCCGTGGCATCGACGTAGACGAGGTGCATGCCGAAGGTGCGGGCGAAAACCTCCCGCACCAACTCCGCCTCGCCGAGCCGAAGCAGACCGTTGTTGACGAATACCGCCGTGAGCTGGTCCCCGATCGCTCGGTGAATCAGCGCCGCCGCGACCGACGAGTCCACGCCGCCGCTGAGCCCGAGCAGCACCCGTCCGGTCCCGACCTTCTGCCGGATCTCGCGGATCGAGGCGTCGATGAAGGACTCCGCCGTCCACGAGGTCGAGCATTCGCAGATCTCGGTCAGGAAGTTCCGCAGGATCTCGGCGCCTTGGGGAGTGTGCCGCACCTCCGGGTGAAACTGGAGCCCGACGAGGTGGCCGCGACGCATCGCGGCGACCGGCGAGTTGGCGGAGGAGGCCAGGATGTCGAAGCCGTCTGGCGGGCGATCGATGTGATCGCCGTGGCTCATCCAGACCTCGAGCCGGTCTCCCAACCCGGCGAAGAGGCCGGAACTCGCCTCCCCGCCCGGGATCTCAATCGTGGCCGGGCCATACTCGCGCCGCGTCGCCGGGGCGACATCGCCGCCAAGGGCATGGGCCAGGAGCTGCATCCCGTAGCAGATCCCGAGCACGGGAATCTCCCGCTCCAGCACCCAGTCCGGCAACGCCGGGGCATCCGGCGCGTAGACGCTGGCCGGGCCACCGGAGAGGATGACTCCTTTCGGCGCAAGCTTCTCCACCTGCTCCCACGCGACGTCATGGGCCAGCAGCTCGCAGTAGACCCCGACCTCGCGGACGCGGCGCGTGATCAGCTGGCTGTATTGCGAACCGAAATCGAGCACGACCACGGCGTCGACCGTCTCGCCGCCCTTCCCCGCCTCGGCCAGGAGATCGGCCGACTCGTCCAGCGAATGGCTGGCGACCACCTCGCCCTCGGTCGGGTCAACGGGTTGGGCAAGCGGCTCCGCGATGGTGGTTTCTGGGGTGGACACTCCGGTGCTCTCCGTCGCTGGGGGTGAGGATATGCCTGATCGTCGCAACGCAGGGTCAGGAGCGTACGTATGCCACATTCTACCCGAACCAGGATCGGGTTGAAGCACGGCGAGTCACGGCGGAACAGGTTCGTCAGCGCCGGGCTCGCCGAGGTAAACGTAGGAGCGATCGAACGACCACCCGGTGATCGTCTCCAGCTCGACCTCGAGCCGGGGGTGGAGCGGGTCGATCCGCTTGACCAAATGCAGGTCGACGACGGCGCGGTCGTCGAAGCCGAGACCGGTGGCAAGGGCATCGAGCGCGATCTTCAGCCCGCCATCGAGATCGCGCCGCATGGGAGTCTCGAAGTAGAACGTGAGGTACACGCCGATCAGGGCGTCGCCGAGCGCGCGCTCGACCGCCGGGCTCAGCTCGCCCTTCTCGCGCCGGGCGTTGAGATACTTTGTGACATCGCGCTTGAAGGATTGGGCGGCCTTGCTCAGGACGCGGCGCTTGCCGACCGTTACGTACTGGTTGTTGACGCCGGGTGGCAGCGGCAAGGTCAGCGACAGCGAGACCGGTTGGGTCGTCATTCGGCAAGCAGGAGCGGCTCGATCTCGCGGACGATCACCCAGACATCGCGGTCCTGATGAGCGAGCAGGACGAAGGTGGTGTCACGATCGGGATAATGCGCGAAATTGGCGGCGACCTCCGCATTCTCCCCCGCCTTTTCGATCGCGACTACCTGCTCATCGGCGGCACGCTGGAGCACACTTTCGATCTGCTCGTGCATTGTCGCTGCCTTCCTCTCCACATCCAGCGTTCCTTCACTGTCGGCGGCATCGGCCCTCCGTTGGTTAGTAGACCTTCCACGGCTTCTTGTCATTCCGTAACGAAGTGGAAGAATCGCTCGCAGCTGACCCGCAGGCATGTCCAGTAAGCGGCATCGGAGCTTGTCGAATGGATCGGCAAGACAGGCGTCACGCCAACCAACTTCGTCCCCACGCTTCGCTCCGATGCAGCTGCCTGGGCGGGCTCCCCGCGTTCCTCCTCAGCGACGCGGCTGCTGAGATTCCTTTGGCCGCTTCGCTCCCGTCGGAATGACAATAAGTGTTGGACACGGCAATCAGGACAACGAAACGGCGAGGAGGCCGCGCGGCGGCGGTCACCCAATCTGGCGGCGGAGGTGTGCGACGATCTCGACGTGATGGGTCTGCGGAAACATGTCGTAGCCCTGAACGTCGACCAGCTCATAGCCGCCCTCGATCAGGCCGTGAATGTCGCGCGAGAACGTCGCCGGATCGCACGAGACCGCGGCGACATGGGTCGGCTTGAGCCGGAGCAAGTGCTGGATCGTCTCCTTGCCGGCGCCAGTCCGAGGCGGATCGAACACCGCCAGCGCGACCCGCCCGATCGGCGAGCGGTCGCCCGCGATCCAGTGCTCGACCGGCGCGGTCACGAACCGGCCATTGGCCAGGCCCGCCGTCTCCATGTTCTCCTCGGCGTACTTCGTGGCCGCGAGCATGCTCTCGACCCCGACGACGCGCGGGAAGCGCCGTGCCAGGGAAACCGTGAACAGGCCGACCCCGCAGTAGAGGTCCAGCGCGATGCCGTCGCCGCGCCGGGCGACATCGGCGATCTGGTTGACCCGGTCGAGAGCCGCCAATGTCACCGGGATGTTGGCCTGGAAGAAACACTCCGCCGAGAAACGGAACAAGTCGTCGCCGACCTGGCGCATCACGAGGCGCGATTTCGCGCTGTTCGTCGGTTCCAGCACGCTGCCCGCGTCGCCGCTGACGGCGCGATACTCGCGAGCCGCCTTGGGTACCAAGTTCGCCGCCTTGTCGTCGCGCAGGGTGGTCAGGAGCGCCTGGACCTCCGGAGTGAGGATCGGACTCTCCGCGACATCGACGACCCGGTGGCTGGTCGGCGCGAAGTAGCCGACCGCTCCGGTCTCGTGATCGATCTGGAACTCGGCGCGGGTCCGGTACTCCCACTCCTGGGGCGAGGGGGTGACCGGGATCTCCGGCACCGGGTCGAGCTTTGCGATCCGGCGCAGGCTGTCGGCGATTGCTCCGGCCTTGACCGCGAGCTGGTCGGGGTAGGCGAGATGCTGGAGATCGAGCCCGCCGCTGGCGGCGTAATCGGCCACGCGCGGCTCGATCCGGATCGGCGACGGCTCGAGCATCTCCTCGATCTCGGCGTGGGCGACCGTGCCCTGGAGCCGGGTGACCTTGACCCGGACGGTATCGCCCGGGGCGGTCAGCGGCACGAAGATCGTCATTCCGTCGGCGAACCCGATCCCCCGGCCCTCGCCGACGATGCGGTCGATCGTGACCTCGACCGGCAGGCCGGGGACCCGGCCCTCGGCGAGCCGCTGGGGGCGTCGTCCGGAACGATGCTGGTTCGGGCGTGATCCGCCCGCTGGGCGGCGAAACGGTCGGGCCGGTTTCTCTGGCGGAGCGGAGCTCATGAGGTGATGGATCCTGTCGATTGAACGTGCGCCGGTTTTGGGTCGATGCTCGGCAAGCGGTCTGTAGCGATGACGAGATGGCGGGTATCCTTCCCTTCGTGTCGTGGTGAGACACGATCCCGTCGCGGGTGGTGCTCCTCATTGTACCGGTCCGGCGGATGTCGCCGGTCCTTTCCCCGTGCCAGTTCAGGAAGCGCGTTGTCCCGCGAACCGTCCACCGAATCGAATGTGCCGGATCGAACCTGGCGAATGGCCGTCCTGATCTCGGGAGCTGGACGCACGCTGGAGAACCTCCTCCGCTCCATCGAGCTGGGGGAACTCGACGCGCGCGTCTGTGTCGTGATCAGCTCGGTCCCGGAGGTGCGCGGTCTCGAGATCGCGGCGTCCGCCGGCATTCCGGCGATCACGGTCCAGCGGTCGTCGTTCGGATCGCTCGCGGGGTACAGCGAGGCGATCCACGCCGCCGCCGCGCCCCATGCCCCCGACTTCTTCGTGATGGCCGGGTTCCTTCGCAGGATGCTTGTCCTTCCCGGCTGGGAGGGCCGCATCCTGAACATCCATCCAGCCCTGTTGCCGGAGGCCGCGTCCTACGCCGCGGGCCGGGGCCTGTTTGGCGAGCGAGTGCACGCGGCGGTGCTCGCGAACGGCGATCGTGTCACCGGCGCCACCGTCCACGTCGTCACGGACGAGTACGATGCGGGTCCCCCGCTTGCCCGCGTCGAGGTGCCGGTGCGGGAGGGCGATACGCCCGAGAGGCTGGCCGCGCGCGTCTTCGCGGCCGAATGCGCGCTCTACCCGGCCACGATCCGGCAGTTCATCGCCCGTTTGCCGCCACCAGCGGGCTAATGATCAGGGGGCTGTTCGACTCTGATCGTCATTCAGAGCGCAGCGATGAATCTCCGCGCGAAGCGCATTCAACGGCGTCGGGTCGTCGTTCTGCAGGCGTATCGTCCGCTGTGCGGATCGGCTTCGCCGGGTGATCCTTCGGTCGCTGCGCTCCCTCTGGATGACGAGGGGAAGAATGCCAGAACGCCTCGGACAGACCGGTCAGGACGCCGGGGCGCGACGCCGGTAAACGAGATTGCCAACTCGCAACTCGATCTGACGCGGCCCGCCCTGCTCGTAGGTGACATAGAAACCGCGGGTTCCGTCGTACAAAAACTGGAGCGTCTCGGTGATGACGCTGTCGGCAAGCTGATCCGGCGCATAGCCAGCGCAGAACTTGCTGAACTCGGCGCAAGGCTTGGCGATCTCCGCCGAACCCAGCTCAACCGGTCCGTCGCCCGTCACGATCACCACGCCATGGTCCAGATCGTCGGTGCCGACGATCTGGTCTGTCTCGACGATGATGTTCTCCCCAGCGATCCCGTCGGTCAGGTGGGCGCCGAAGCGGTCGCGCATCCGCGAGTAGTGGGACGTGAAGCCAAGCGACACTCCGTTCTCGCCCCGGTGCTTCGAGGCCGGATGATCGCGGTGATGGAGATCCCCAATGTCATCGCCGCTGGCGTCGTCGATCCCGGTCACCCCGCCGGCATCGATCCGGACCACATTGAGCGAAAGGATCGCGGCGGGGTCGTACCACGAGCGCGGGCGCTCGCCGCGCTTGAGCGATCGCGTCTGGACCTGGAGACGGACGATCGGCCCAATCAGCTCGAGATCGGGCGACGTCGCGGATATGGCGGCCGGTACGTTTGCAAGGTCGTGCGCGACGTGCGAAGGGCGTGTCATGGGTCGTCCGATCGGGCGAGTCGTGCGTGCAAGGCGGGACGGGAGAGGCGAGCGCCCGTTGCGTCGGGCCATGCTTCATGACCGCACTCGGGGGCATGCATTGGTCAGGCCGGGGCCGCCGCGGCCTCCTCTCGCAAGGCCCGGAAGCGCCGGACGCGGGTCGCGTTCCCGCAGCCCGACGCGCTGCAGAAGCGGCGGCTTCCATTCTTGCTCGTGTCCAGGAAGAGCATGGCGCAGTCGTCGGCGGCGCACGCGCGCACCCGTCCCAGCTCGTCGCCGCTCAGGAGTCCCGCGGCGGAGCGCGCGATCGGCCACAGGAGCGAATCGAGCTGGCGCGTCCGCGTCCACTCCCAGCGGAGCCGGCGATCGCCCGCGACGAAGCCGCCATTCGCCAACGCCCGCTGCACCTCGTCGTTGAAGATGTCCAAATCGTCCGCCACCGGCGCTGTTCCGTTGATACAGGCGACGGTGATCCCCCTGATCGCCGACCGCAGCACCTGGGCCCGCTTCCGGACCGCGACCGCCTCCCGCGGCTGCTTCTGGGCCAGCCGGAGCAATGGCTTCGTGGCATCCTCCGCCACGAGCTCGGCGTGCGCGAACCAGGCGAGCAGGTTCGCGTAGCCCGGCGCGAACGCGTCGTGCTCCGGCGTGGCGTGATGAGGATCGAAGGTGTTCACGAAGTCGAGGCAGGCGATCCCCCCGCACAGCGGCCGGAACTCCTGGCCCGACGCGGCGGTGTGCTGATGCGAGCGGCCGTAGAGCGTGTTGTCGCCGGGCATTGGGCTCTCCGTCCGGTAACAGGTGAAACCGTGGTCACAGGTTACCATCCCGGGCAATCCCGCGAGCAAGCCCGGCCGGGGCTGGTAGACTGCTCTGTATGGACTGAACGGACAGTGCGTCAGCGTCGGATGGGGAGAAACGTGGGGATGGCGGGGATAGACCAGGCGCGGCGGACGATCTACCTGTCCAAGTCGGACTTCCTGAACCACCAGATCTGCCCCGGCTACAGTTGGATCGTCAAGCACCGGCCCGAGCTGGTGCCAGCGGAGGTCGATCCGCCGACGGCGCGGCGGCTTATTCAGGGCGAGTCCGTCGAGGCGCTCGTCCGGACGATGTATCCCGATGGTGAGCTGATCGAGACGCTCGACCCCGTCGAGGCGCACCGGCGCACCCAAGCGGCGATCGCCGCCGGAACGGAAACGATCTACCAGGCGGCGGTCCTGACCGCGTCGGGGCTGCTGGCGCGTGCCGACATCCTGACGCGCGCGCCGCACGGCTGCTCGCACGGCTGCTCGCACAGCTGTTCGCACGGCTGCTCGCACAGCTGTTCGCACGGCTGTTGGGATCTGATCGAGGTCAAGGCCAGCACCGACGCCAGGGATCACCGCGTCGACGCCGCGTTCCAGGCGATCGCCTTCATGCAGGCCGGCTACGAGCTCCGCTCGGTCAAGATCATGCACCTCGACCGCGCCTATCGCCGGGCCGGAGAGCCGGACCCGCGCCGGATGATGGTGCTCCACGATGCCACCGCGTACGTGGATGACCAGCTGACTCGGTTGACGGACCATATCGACCGTGCCCGTGCCGCGATCGACGACCCCGAGACTCTGCCGCCGTGCGCCTGCCATCTGAACACGAAGTCGCGGCGCTGCCCGGCCTTCGCCCATTTCCACCCCGATCTGTCGGAACCCGGCGGCGTCTACGACCTGGCGATGGTCCACGCCAGCACGATCCGGCAGGTGCTGGAGCGAGGCGTGCGCCGACTGGCGGATTGGCCCGCCGAGGTCAGGATCAGCGCCCGGCAGCAACGCCAGCTTGTGGCCCATCGCACCGGCGTTGAGCTGATCGACGCGCCGGCGCTCCGGTCGTTCCTGCGCGAACTCGCCTATCCGCTCCACTTCCTGGATTATGAGACGGCGGAGGCGGCGGTTCCCCGCTTCGATGGCCACGCCCCCTGGCAAAAGGTGCCGTTCCAGTACTCGCTGCACATCGTCGAGCGCGATGTGGCGCCGCGCCATCACCAGTTTCTGTGGACGACACCGGGAGTGGATCCGGTCCGCTCGCTCGCGACCCGGCTCGAAGGGGAAATCGGGGCGGCGGGATCGATCATCGTCTGGAACAAGAGTTTCGAGGCGGGCTGCAACCGGATCATGGCCGAGCTCTACCCTCCGGCCGCGCCGTTCCTGCTCGCGATGAATGACCGGATGATCGACCTCGCCGATGTCATCAGCAAGGGACACTGGGTGCATCCCGCGTTCGGGGGGCGGTGGTCGCTCAAGGTCGTGCTGCCGGTGGTCGCCCCGGAACTGGCCTACGACCGGCTGGAGATCGGAAACGGCGGGCTGGCATCGGTGCAGTGGGCTCGCTGCGTGCTGGACGAGCCGGGGGAGGTGCCGGAACCCGAACGGGAAGCGATCTTCGCCGCCCTGCGTGACTACTGCCATCTCGATACGCTCGCGATGGTCCGCACCCTCGAGCACATCCGGAACCTGGCCGATGGGTAACCCTCGTCAAAGCTCTCCAGTATGGGAACAAGGGTCCGGCATACGGGCGTCACGGATGTTCAGGCCCGATCTGGCACGCCATCGCCGATGTGCGGCCTCGTTGATCTCTCGACCGGCTCGGATCGAAAGCCCCTCGATCTGATCGTCCGTGAGTTCGCGGTTGCGATCGCCGATGCGTTCCTCGAGTTGACGCAACTGCTCCAGTGCCCAGGTCCGAGATGCGTTCTCTGGTGCACTTCCTGACATCCTCACGCCTCCTCTTCACTCTCCAGAATGCCAGCGAACGTTGCTGGTGCAACCATGCCTACGCCCTGGAACTCGCCAGGAACGAGCAAATCGTTGTCGCCGGTGACCAGATAGTGGACTCGCTCCAGCACGGCCGGAGCGAGCAGGTAGTCATCGCGCGGGTCGCGGACGACTCTCGGCAATGGTTCGGACGGCAATGGATGGACGTCGGCCACAGCTCGCAGGGCGCCGACGAGCAGGTCGACGGAATCAGCCGTGATTCGATCGGTCAGGTACCGCTTGCCTTGCACCTTCTCTCGAAGCTCGCTGAGCGTCGTTTCCGGGGTCACGAGCGAGAATTCGCCTCGAAGAGCACCACGAACGATGAGAGAGGGTGGACGATCGGAAGCTGGGGAGAGCAGGTAGCTGATCGGGATGCTGGTGTCGACACATGCTCTCAAGCTCGTGCGTCACGTTCGAACACGACCTTGCCTTCGGCGACCAGATCGTCGACGAACTCGCGGGAAAACCGGTCCGCAAGCTCCTCGATCTGCTCATCGGTGAGATCGCGGTTGCGGTCCCCGATGCGTTCCTCGAGCTGACGCAATTGCTCCAGCACCCAGGCGCGCCGCGCCCGCTCCTCCAGCTCGAGCATCTTCTCAAACCGTGTGTAGGAGATCACCGCCACATTTGGCTTGCCGTGCGATTCCACGATTACGGCATCATCCGGGCTGCTGATGCCGCTCATCATGGCGCCCCAGTGCTGCTTGGCATCGTTGGAAGACACGGTCTTCATGGACATCCGGAACACCTCTCTGTAAATCAAGCCGTAATCGGATATCCATGACGCCGGATTGCATTTCGAATGTACGGGGCGGGTGATTGAAAGTCCACACCGTGCCTGCGACCGTGTACTACAATTCGACCCATACGACCGACCTGCGCTACCTCGTTTGGGACGATTGGAACGTGCCTCACATCGCACGTCATGAAGTGACCCCTGAAGAGGTCGAGGCAGCGTGCCAAGCCGAGCCGGTGCTGTATAGGCGAAGCTACAAGGGCCGCTTGATGCTCCTTGGTGAAACACCAACCGGTCGTGTCCTGGCCATCGTAATCGGACCAGTGCCCGGCGCTCCATCCGGAACGTATTACCCCTTCACGGCCCGGCCCGCTGATCGCCGCGAAAGCCGTTACTACAATGACCTCAAGGGAGGTTCCGAATCATGACGCCTCCAAAGCCATCGGTTGATCTTGGGTATCCAACGCCCATTCATGGACGAATCCCGGCCTTTCAGAACATTGAAGAAGAGGCTGCCTTTTGGGACACCCATAGCTTCGCTGAATTCGAAGATGAACTCACACCGGTCGACGTAATGGTCGGCGAGAAGCTCTCGGCACCTTTGTCGGTGCAGCTCGACCCGCTCGATCGAGCGGATATCGACCGGCGGGCACGAGCCAAGGGGGTGGACTCCTCGACCCTGGTCCGGATTTGGATTGAGGAGCACCTTCGTCAGGGTGCAGCGTCGGAATCGGCACTGCGTCAACCGGAGGCGACAGGACCGCGGCGAGGGCGGTGACCAGTCGCGGTCGGTCGGGAGCGGGTGGTATCGCGGACGAAGGCGAGCACGTCGTACCGGGCGGCGGGGAGCACCTGAGCGTACATCTCGGTCTCCGATGCGAAGACCGCGCCTGTCTCGCGCGTGCGCTGCTCCCGCAGCAACCAACTGGCCAGCTCACCGGTCTGCCCGCGCGTGTCGAGCTGGAATCCAAGGCCCTCTGCCGCATCCATGAAGATCCGGTTCAGGCTGCCGGCCCGTGGCGTGCCAACGTCGATCTCTTCCAACCGCGCCGTATCCTCATCGGCATCGACGATCGCCTGAAACGATCCCGCGCCGAACGTGAACCCCACCGCGAGATACCGGTCGCCGTGCCGTTCCACCAGATACTTGCCCATCGTCATCACGTCCGGCGCGAACAAACCGTGTGAGTTCCGTGTGACATGCCCGTTGTGCGCCCAGACGATGACGCGGTCTTCCGGGCCGCCATCCTGGAGGAGATGATCGACGTTGTCCGCCATCGCCCGGTCCCGGCTGGCGAGTTGCGCGGCCCCGTCGGCCGCATGCCGCTGCTCGTCGATCTAACACAGGATGCGGACGTGATGGCGTGCGTCGCGCCAAGCCTTCCCCGGCGATCGAGATGTGTACTGGACTTCGTTTTCAGCCAGTCGGGTGTCCAGCTGACGGGTAACCTCGGAGAGGCATCGCTCGGTATCGTCGTCACCGTGTTCGCCATAAAGGTCCAGCGATGCGACTCGCTCCAGCTCTTTCGCAATCGTCTTTTCGAATGCATGGTCCACCATGTGCAGATACTGATGGAGGCGCGCGGCGGCAAGCGAAGGGAACTGCGCGTCGATGCCGGCGAAGCGGACCCGCCGGTCTGGGCCATGTCCGGCATTCCATGCCCGCATCCATTCGATCAGCGCGAACACTTCTTCCGTGTCCCAGGTCCAGAAGCGAAGCCCTGCCAGCGCCGCCGCCGGCTCGCCCTTCCCGGTCAGGATGTATTCGTTGACAATTTCGCTCTCCGGCCAGTTCGCCTCGATCGCGAAGATCGTGAAGCCGAGCTCGGCGACGAGGAACTCGACGAGGCGATGCTTGAGCAGGAAGAACTCGCGCGTGCCGTGCGTCGCTTCGCCAAGTGCGACGATTCGCGCATCTCCCACCATCTGGCCAAACGGACGCAAATCATCGAACCCGTGACCGGCGGTTAGGTTGTCGAGATGGATGGCGGCTCGCTGTATCCGATGTCGGACACTATCGGGCTCGCAAGTCTGCATATTTTCCGGGTTCAATCGTTCATGCTGTCAGCGGCTTCAATAGCCAGCGAGGCCGCACCTTCCTCGGCAACGCCCTTGGCGAACGCCTCCCGCTCCTCGACTGGCGTACGGGACACTGCAAGGGAGTGCTCGGCGACTACCCTGGAGGTCAGATCAACGGGCTCCTTGGCTCGTTGGAGGACGATGTGATTCCCGTCCCGTTCGACAGTGAAGACATCGCCCTGCTTGAAGCGGAGTGCCCACCGGATTTCAACCGGAATCGTGATCCGACCATTTCCGCTCATCCGGATTATCCGATTCTCCATCTTTCCCGGCTCCCGGCTCGATCGAATCGCCATGCCGTCGATGAAGTCAATGTGACGCACCGGTGGGACAGCGGATCGGCCCGGAGCGATGCCGCTCCGGGCCGTGTCATTCCCGTGACTCATGCGCAACCCCGCCGGGAATACGAGGATGTCTCGCTTCTGGCACCGTCCAACGAGGGCGGCCGCTACAAATGTTTCGGCCTCGGATGTTGGCAACGCCGAACGATTACAAATGATGCGCGCTAGCTGCCGGAGCCGTTGAGGCTGGCGCGGACTTCCTTCGCGGCGGCGACCATGTTCCGCAGCGCGTCCGTCGACTCGTCCGGCTTGCGCGTCTTGAGCCCGCAGTCGGGGTTGACCCAGACGCGGTCGACATCGAGCACCGTTATCGTCGCCCGCAGGT
>JAABUN010000909.1_pt1 | contig 71862 bp, 56 predicted proteins | sample 5559311 | NCBI WGS metagenome assembly JAABUN01 (sample SAMN10711877, study PRJNA513370) | rock metagenome | isolation source: Antarctica rocks | place: Antarctica: Victoria Land, Siegfried Peak sud | reverse complement strand
GAAACAATGACTTTTGCCTGTTCGATAGCCTTTTTCCAACTCCGCCCGTTGTTTGGCGGTCAATTCGATTATTTTTGTTTTACCCATCTCAACAAATAGTCTAACCTATTTCTGTTGGGGTGCTTAATACATGAAATTAGCGTATTGGGCGGAATTGTTCTGTGCAATACAAACTTAGACACTTCTTTTCTTCGGACGTTGATAAGTTTACATGATAGACGGGTTCTCACAACCGCATCACGTTCAAGGGCGCGACTCGATTGCAGACTTGTTTCCGTCAGGTAAGCGTTGTGGTCTCTACATTCTTCAATTCTCTGATGGCGAGATTTATGCGGGTCAAGCGTTGGATGTAACTCGTCGCTATGTTCAGCATCGTAAGGTTCACTGTGACATTGAGAAGATAAGTTTCAAGCGTGTAGCTAAAAAGACCTTGAATGAGGAAGAACGCACCCTAATATGGATGCTCGAACATGAGGGTTATCGCTTACGAAATATCACGTTCACAAGCATTCCGAGAGGCGAATCTGATTTCGACCTTATTATGTCTGCGGAGGAGCAAGAGCGATGGCTGAAAGACACAAGCTATGTTGACCTTAGCGGTAGCAGAGTTGTTGACCCGGAGTTGCGACGGAAGTACAGCAGAAAGTTCCAGCGTTTTGCTGCTTTGCCTTATTCTAATGAGATTATGAATGTTTTGCGTAAGTACATTCATGCGGGCATACCAGCACCTTTGCGAAGCGAACTATCTTTCTGGGCTTGTTCATGCTTGCCGAGTTACTCATATCCTAACGAAACTGTTTATTCACGCATAAACATACATTGGCAGGAAGTCTTTACCGCTTCGGTTTACAAAGGTGATATTGTGTTTTCATTTCACCTTGCGCTATCACCTCTTGAAGAAGCATTTGGAGAATCGCTGTCGCCGCTTCTGGAGAAATTTCCTTCTTTGGAGGCAACGGAGCATTTTTATGAACCGGGCGGGCAGAATCAAATCAATCTCGTGATTGAAGGAGCAGAATCGGCAGAGGTATTTATGCGGCAAAAGGAAATCGTTTCAGCTATGCGGTTATTCAACTTGCGCTTAATGAAGAAAGGAGCTTGCGCCTACAGCCGCTATCACTGTATGGATTTAGCTGATAGGCTAACCCGCATCTAACGCCGGAATTGAATGGCTGCCGCCCGATGGCGACAACCTGAAGAAACCACACAGCGTTGATGAGAGGCAAGCTGGCGGGCAGTCCGCTCCAATGTCTTGTTAAACGTTTCCTAATCAAGCATTTTCCGCAAATCCGATTCATCGAGTGTATAAATTTCGTTACAAAATCCGCATGTCATATTTGCGCCTTTGTCTTCCGCGAGCATTGACGCGACTTCATCGCGTCCGAGGGAACTAATTAGTGAAACGGCGCGTTCAAACGAACAGTTGCATTTAAATTCAACATCTTTCTCTTCCAGAATTTCAAACTCGATTTCGCCAAGCGCGAGTTTTACGAGGTCTTCGGCGTTCGCGCCTTCGCTGATGACGCTGGTGATGTGCGGCGCGTGGCTGATTGTGTCTTCAATCATCGTGATAATGTGTTCGTTTGCGCCCGGCATCATTTGAATCATCAAGCCGCCCGAAGCCTTGACGAATGGTTCCTGGTTTTGCAGTAAAACTCCCAGCAAAACCGCCGACGGAATTTGTTCGGACTTTGCCAGATAATACGCAAAATCTTCGGCAATCTCGCCGGAGACGATTGGTACGGAGCCGACGTAAGGCTCCCGGTAAAGTCCCATTTCATAACCGGATTCGCGGATGACGTAAAACATTCCATTGCTGATTACGCCAGCGACGTTAAATTTGCCGTTGTCATTCGGCGGAAGTTCGGCGTCCGGATTTTTGACATAGCCGCGCACTGTGCCGTTTACAGTTGCTTCGGCAGTTATGCCTTCGACTGCGCCGTCGCATTCGATTTTTACCGTCAGACGGTCAAACTCCTTAAGACTTGCGCCCAGTAAAAGCGTTCCCGTAAGGACGCGACCGAGAGCGGCGGAAACCGTCGGCGAAGTCTCGTGTCGGCGAACTGCTTCTTTAGTTATATCCGTCGTAATTGCCGCCATAATTCGCACTGTTCCATCGGCGGCTGTGCCGTGAATGAGTTTGTCCATAAATTATAGTTTCGACAAACTTCACTGCTAAAGTCAAACTTCCATATGGTAAGAAACTATTTTTCTAATTGTACAGAAAATCTTTAATCTTGAAACGTAAGGTTTTACTTTAACTTACGCTTTATTTTGATTAAAATTTTGCTGGTGCCACAACATATTGTGTATTTTTTTGTTGACAACCGAATTTGAATTCGGTTATATTGCTTTTCACTTGAAAGTGGAAAAACAAACTTTTGCTCTCAAGACAAATTCAAAATTCAGTTCTCCAAGTCCGCATATCATAATGCAAAAAACGAGCAAAAAAAACTAAAATATAAACTAGCCGTGTCTTTAAAACATGCTGAGGAAAGGTGGATAAAATATGAGTACAGTCTTTGAGCCTGTGGTATCGAACAGTGTTGTCGCTGCAAACGGAAGAACGAATGGAAACGGCGCGGGAACTTCGCGCAAGCGAGAGATAATGCCGATTGGTTTGAACGGTCAAAAAGTCGTCGGCAAACGTTATTCGCTGAAAGATACGAACGGGGAGCCGCTCGAAACCTGGTCGGATATTGCGCGCCGCGTAGTCGCTCACGTTTCAACTGCTGAGCAAGACTCCGTAATGCGCGATTACTTCTACAATTCGATGCTCGAAACTATGCTTAACCGTGAATTCATTCCGAACACGCCTTGCCTCGTCAATGCGGGAAAACCGAAAGGACAACTTGCCGCGTGTTTTGTTTTAAATGTTCCTGATTCGATTGAAGGAATTATGGAACACGCGCAGGCGGCGGCGATTATTCATCAGACTGGCGGCGGCACGGGAATGACCTATGAATTTCTTCGACCGGCGGGCGCGATGGTTAATTCGACTCGCGGCGTAGCTTCAGGTCCGGTTTCATTTATGAACATCGTCAACACGATGACCGAAGTCGTCAAACAAGGCGGCGTGCGGCGCGGCGCGAACATGGGAATGATGCGCTGCAGTCACCCGGATTTGCTTCGTTTTATCCATGCGAAAAATGACCAGCATTCGCTGACCAACTTTAATATCTCCGTCAATGTAACCGACAATTTTATGGATGCGGTTGATAACAAAAGATGGTTTCAGATGGAATTTGACGGCGAAGTTTGGACGCAGCCTGTTTTCGACCCGCTAACCGGAACAGATTACGTTGTTTATCATCGTCCGAGCGGCGAAACCGTAACTTTTGCCGACAAATTGGCTTTTGAAACGGCTGACCTTTCCAACTGCACCATCGAAAATGCTCCACAAGACGGAATGATTTACGCGCCGGACGTTTGGAACAGAATCATCGCGTCGGCACACAAATACGCCGAACCCGGAATCGCGTTTATTGACCAGGTGAATCGTCATAATCATATGATGAATTCGATGGGACAGATTTATGCAAGTAATCCATGCGGCGAACAATTTCTCCACTTTTCCAATTCGTGCAATCTCGGAAGCGTGGATTTATCAAAGTTTTATAAGAAAGTCGGTGACGGAACAAATGTCGACGAATCTATCGAATGGGAGCGGCTGGCGCAGGTTACGCAACTTAGCACACAGTTTCTCGACAACGTGATTGATGCCGGAGATTTTCCCCTCGACGACATTGACGACGTTGTTAAGCGAACTCGTCCTGTGGGCTTGGGAATTATGGGTTTTGCCGATTTGTGTCTGAAACTGCAAATCACATATGGCGAGCAGGCTTCGATAGATTTAATGCACAAGGTAATGGGTTTTGTGCGTAAGGAAGCGTGGAAAGCGTCTCTGAAATTAGGCGCGATAAAAGGCGCGTTTCCCGAATTTGAGGCAAACCGCGAAGCATATGCGAAATTTATTTATGACGAAATCGGCATCTCGCGCGATGTTCCTTTGACTCCGCGCAATTATGAAACGACGACGATTGCGCCGACGGGAACGATTTCGCTGGTTGCGGAAACCTCTTCGGGCTGCGAGCCGAATTTCTCCTGGGCTTACGTTCGTCAAGACACAATCGGCACCAGAACTTACGTTCACACTTTGGCGGCGGAAGCCTTGGGAATGGAAGTTGACCAGACCGACGAGGAATCAATCAAACGAGCCGCGCAGTTTGTTGTCGAAAATGAAGACAAACTGCCCGCGTATTTCATTTCGGCATTAAATATCACGTCGAAACAGCATGTCCAGGTTCTCGCGGCGGCGCAGAAAAACGTTGATAACTCCGTGTCGAAAACCTGCAACGGCGCAAAGGACGATACGGTCGAATCAGTTGACGAGCTTTATCGTCTTGCCAGAGATTTAGGCTGCAAATGTGTCTCGTATTACCGCGACGGCTCGCGCGAAGGGCAGGTTTTAACTTCGATGAAAACCGAAGAAAAAAAAGTGGAAACTTCCGACGCGGAAAAAATTATCGTTGAGGAATGCAATGAAATCACGACGTTTGAAAACGTACCTCGAACAAATGCTCAAACAATTGAAAGCGCGCCGGAAACAAAAATAAAAAAAACCGCTCACGTTAACCGTCCGCGCGAGTTGCAAGGCTCGACCTGGCGAATTCCGTTTGACAACGTAAATCTTTACGTGACGGTCAATCACGACGGGCAAAATGTTTTGGAAGTTTTTGCGACAGGACCGATTTCTGAAGGTGTGGGATTGTTGGCATCGCGGATGTTGCGCGGCGGATTCGATGTCAAGGAAGTTTCGCGCAGCTTAAACAAAGTTACCGGAACGAACGCTGTCTGGTTTAATGAACGCCTTCTGACATCGCCCGAACAAGCCATTGCCGAATGCCTGCTTTTAACCGACCGACGATTGCGAAATTTGCCTGCGTCGGAAAGACAAATAAGCAAAAACCCAGCAACGGAGAGTGTTTCGATTCCAAAAGCAGAAGCGAAAATGTCGAACCTGATTGGCGAATGTCCCGAATGCAAAGGACAAATGGAACACGCTTCAGGCTGCGATTTTTGCCGCGATTGCGGTTATTCAAAATGCAAATAAGTGTTCTCTGAATGTGCGCAGTTTAACCGTTACGGCAGGAAAGCAATTCAATCTAAGCAACAAAAGCCCTAATTATCGGCTAAATCAGGACTTTTATTTTAAAATCTCCGCCGCGTCCAAGCGGCAGTTGCAGAAAATTTCGTGTAATTCCGAATTTATTAAATAAGGAGAGTCATACGAATTACAATTAAAACTCCTTGATTTTTAACAAAAAGACTTTTCTTTTACAAGTTTTTAATGTATAAGCAAATAGTATTGCTTCCATAAGCGATTCTAAATCGTAGCATCTAATTTCAAATAAAACTCATCTTAAACATCGTCTTAAAAGACGCAGAAATTGAAAATTTTTTGTGCTTGAAAATCAATGTGGTTGATGTGGTATCATTTAGATAGCTTTACTCAGATTTGACCGGCAGGAAGCCTACCGCATTAATAAATAAAGAATTATGAATAATTTTGTTAGGAATAAAGCCTTGCGGCTCGGTGTCGCTCTTGCGATGTGTATTAATTTGACGGCTGTCGTTTTCGGACAAACCGTTTCTCAGCCTCTGATTAATCAAAAGCCGAAGCCTTTGATGCAGCCGATTACCGCTCAAACGGGAAGCGTTGGTAAGCCGCAGCCTTCATCAACGCCGCTTGTTACAAAAACGGGAAACTCTGTGCCGGTCGCCAGAAAAACTTCTTTTCCTGTTCTTGCCAACGTCGACATTCCAGGCTTTTCGGGAATCCTGGTTGAAGATTTAAGCGGCAATGTCGTGATGGACAGCTTTTCAAATTATGCTTTTAATCCGGCATCAAACGTTAAAATCGCTACTGCTTACGCTGTCTTGAAAACTTTCGGACCGGACTATCGTTTTCCAACAAATGTTTGGACGGACGGACAAATTGATACGGTTTCCGGCACGCTCTACGGCAATCTTTACGTTTCGGGACGCGACCCGGTTTTCAATTACGAACACGCCATCGCTATCGCCAATGAATTAAATCGTTTGGGTGTCAGAAGCATTACGGGCGATTTGATTGTTACCGATAATTTCGTGATGAATTTCAACACCTCAGCGCAACGTGCGGGTTCGACTTTTTCGACGGCGTTGGATTCGTCAAAGCGTCCGGTCGCGGCAACTCGCGCCTGGCAGAGTTATCTGGTTAATTCCGGCAAATACAGTCAAGTTACAGGCGTTCCGGGCGTTTCGATTTCGGGCGGCGTTTATGTCCAAGCAATTCCGACCAACGCGATGCTTCTCTTTTCGCACGAGTCTACGCCGATGCGCGAGATTGTTAAAACAACGCTTTGCTATTCAAATAATTTTTTGGCTGAACGCTTGGGCGATATGCTCGGCGGCTCATACGCGGTCGCGCGTATCGTCCAGCAAAACACGCAGATTCAGCCGCAGGAATTTATCCTTCAATCTTCGAGCGGTCTTGGTATGAATCGTGTTACGCCGCACGCGATGATGAGTCTTTTGCGGGTTCTGCGGAAGGAATTAGCCAGAAACAAGATGACATTTGCGGATATTATGCCGGTTGCCGGTATTGATAAAGGAACGCTCGAAAGACGTTTCGACACTGATTTTTCGCGCGGCAGCGTAGTCGGCAAAACCGGAACACTTCCCGGCACCGACGGCGGCGTGAGCAGTTTAGCAGGCGAGATTCAAACCCGACAAGGAAAACTTCTTTTCGTAATTTTCAACCAGCGCGGCAACGTCAATCGTTTTCGCTCATTTCAAAATTCACTCGTCTCCTTGATTCAAGGACAATTAGGCGGCGCGGCATCGCTTGAATATATTGCAATTCCGCTCGACGCGCGAATGGCAAAAACGCGCATCACTTATCCTGATTCGCGCAGCAAAATCAGTCAATAAGCAAAAGATAAAAACATTTTCGATGAAAGGAAGCAGAAAATTTCTGTTTCCTTTTTTTTTGCGTTGCGATTTGAGAAAAAGAGTAAGATAATTCACGTTTGCCTGAAACGTCGGAAAATAAAATGAACGAAATCGAACAGGAAAAAGACCGGACGGAAGAAACACCCGAACTTTTATCCGAACCTGAAACACATCCCGAATCTTCGCCCGAAAAACCCAAGACCAAACAAACCAGCGTTGCAAGGAGTGCCGGAATCGTTTCGATTGCCGTGATGTTCTCGCGCGTTTTAGGCTTAGTGCGCGAGATGGTTTTCGCTCGTTATTTCGGCGCGGGTTTTCTCTACGACGCATATCAGGCGGCTTTCACGATTCCGAATGTTTTGCGCGATTTATTTGCCGAAGGCGCGCTTTCAGCCGCGTTCGTCAAAGTTTTTACCGATTATCAGATTAACAAAAGCGAGCAGGAAGCTTGGAAACTTGCGAGTCTTGTGCTAAATGCTCTAGCGGTTATTTTAAGCGTTGTAACTATTCTGGGCATTTTGCTCTCGCCGTATTTAGTAGCAATCGTCGCTCCCGGCTTTTCACCCGAACAAGCCGCTTTAACGGTTACGATGACACAAATAATGTTTCCGTTTATTCTTCTGGTGGCGATGGCGGCGGTGGCGATGGGCGTTTTGAACACGAAGGGGAATTTCGGTATTCCGGCATCAGCTTCGACTGTTTTTAATATCGTTTCGATTTTTGTCGGGCTTGGTTTTGCTTATTGGTTAAGCGGCGGCGGTTGGGAAGCAGACGTTGGTGAAAATATCGCGGCATCATTTTCGGCGCAGTGGGCAATCATCGGAATGGCAATCGGCACGTTAATCGGCGGCGCGGCGCAATTTTTAATGCAAGTGCCGTCGCTTCTGAAAGTTGGATTTCGCTTTTCACCGATTTTAAGTTTTAAGGACGAAGGCGTAAAAAAAATAATGCGCCTGATGGCTCCGGCGATTATCGGAACTTCCGCCGTGCAGATAAATGTTTTGGTAAATTTAGCCTTTGTTTCGAGCATCAGCGGCGGACGTTCCTGGCTTAGTTACGCATTTCGCCTGATGCAGTTTCCGATTGGCGTTTTCGGCGTGGCAATCGGCACAGCTTCGATTCCAGTTCTTTCACGAATGGCGAGCGAAGGCAAATTCGACGATTTTCGTAAAACGCTTTCTTCATCGCTCAATTTAGTTTTTTTGATGACTTTACCGTCTGCTTGCGGACTAATAATTTTAGGCGAGCCGATTATTCGTCTGCTTTATTCTCATGGTGGCGCATTCAAAGAATCTGATGTTCCAATGACGGCTTGGGCTTTGGCGGGCTACTCAATCGGTTTGACAGGTTACGCCGCAATCAAGATTCTTTCACCTGCGTTCTACGCGCTCAACGATGCTAAAACACCGATGGTTATTGCGGTTTGTTCAATTGGTGTAAATGCGCTGGCAAGTTATTTCTTTCGCAACTGGCTTTCCAATTTCGGTGTGTCGCCCGAATATCCGAGCGGTTTCGGTCACGTCGGCGTCGCGCTGGCGACTTCGAGTGTCGCGCTGGTCAACTTTTTCGCCCTTGCCTTGATGATGCGAAAACGAATCGGACGCATTGACGGGCGCGAAATTATCGCCGCTTTTGTCAAAATTGCAATTGCTTCAATGGTAATGTCGGTGGTTTGCTATTTCAGTTATCATATTCTCGCGCGGCAATTTGGAACAAACGGCTTTTCTGTAAAAATAATCGAAACCTTTGTGCCGATCGCGCTCGGCGGAATTACGTTTTTTATAATGGCAAAAATTTTGCGTGTAAATGAGATTAACAAAGTTTATAATGCTTTTGCGCGAAAGTTAGGACGTAAAAATGGGTAATGAACAAACCAATGACAGCAAATACCGTGAGCGCGTTTATGAAATCGTCCGCGAAATTCCCGCCGGACGAGTGATGACATATGGACAAATCGCGGAAATCTTGGGCGAAGGCTACGTGCCGCGCACTGTCGGATATGTGATGCACGCGGCTGATACGCAAAAAATTCCGTGGCAGCGAGTTATCAATTCGCAAGGCGCGTGTTCGACGGGGAAAATGACTTTGCCGGTAAATTTACAACAAAAGATGCTTGAAGATGAAGGCATCGAATTCAATGAAAAAGGACGCTGCGATTTGAAAATTTATCTCTGGGTGCCTAAAGGTTTTGAAACTGAAGAAGAATATCAGCCGAGTCTTTTCGATGATTGAAAAATAGATTCAATGTTTTTTTTGAAATTCCCGTTTTATCATTGGAAATACAAAGTATTTTCGGTGTATGCTTAATGGTTAAAGTTTGGGGCGAAAGTCTTCCCTTAAAACGGCTCGCGCGGTATATTAAGAGCGACGCCTTTTGTTTTCAAATGTAATTATATTTAGAATTTATTTTAAGACGGATATTTATAAAAAATGGCATTTAAGTCTTTATTCAGTTTATTTTCAAGCGATTTAGCGATAGACCTCGGCACGGCTAACACGCTCGTTTATGCGAAAGGGCGCGGCATCGTCGTCAGCGAGCCTTCGATTGTCGCAATCAACAAAGTTACCAACCAGGTTGAAGCCGTCGGGCGCGATGCCAAAGAAATGCTCGGTAGAACGCCCGGCAATATCGTGGCGATTCGCCCGATGAAGGACGGCGTGATTGCCAATTTTGAAGTTACGGAAAAAATGCTCCAGCATTTTATACGCAAAGCGCACAACGGAAAATCATGGGTGCGCCCGCGTGTCGTCATCGGAATACCGAGCGAAATTACGCAGGTTGAACGCCGCGCCGTCGAAGATTCGGCGTATCGCGCCAAAGCGTCGGAAGTTTATCTGGTTGAAGAAGCAATGGCGGCGGCGATCGGCGCGGGACTTCCTATCACTGAGCCGCACGGAAATATGGTCGTTGACATCGGCGGCGGCACTACCGACATTGCAGTCATTTCACTTTCGGGAATCGTTTATTCGCGTGCCGTGCGCGTTGCCGGAAACGAGATGGACGAAGCGATTACTCAGTTTATCAAACGTAAATACAATCTTTTAATCGGCGAGCGAACGGCGGAAGCTATTAAAATCGCGCTCGGTTCGGGTTTTCCTCTTGAAGAACCGCTGACGATGGATGTGCGCGGAAGAAACTTGATAGAAGGCATTCCTAAGACAATCACTATCAGCGACGAAGAAATCCGCGAGGCACTCTCTGATTCGGTAGCGACAATTATCAATGCCGTGCGCGTCGCGCTTGAACGCACGCCGCCGGAGCTTTCTGCCGATATTGTCGAGCGCGGCATCGTGATGACCGGCGGCGGCGCGCTACTCAAAAATCTCGACAAGCGTCTGATGATTGAAACCGGACTGCCGGTCGTGATTGCCGACGACCCGCTTTCGAGCGTCGTGCTTGGAACGGGCAAAATGCTGTCGGATTTTGAGCTTTTGAAACGCGTTAAATGGGATAATTCGTTGATGACGGGAAGTTAAATAAGGGGTGAAATATGAGGTGAGGGATGAAATAAAAAACTTGCAGACGATGCTTTTGCTTTTATTCATCCCTCAAATTTCATCCCTCATCCCTCAAAGCTATGGCTGAAAGAAGTCAAAAAGAAGTTTGGAGATTAGCTCCCTGGCTAATGATTGCTCTGCTTTTGTTTAATTTTATCTTTATGGCTTTCGATGCCAAGACCGGTTCACAGGAAAGAGTAATTCGCATCTGGGCGCAGGCTACCGCCGATTTCGTTCAATCTCCCGTAACTACGGTTAGTTCATCTGTAAACAACTATTTCCAATCAATCTTTTCGCTGCGAACCGCTCAAAGTGAAAACGATATTCTCAAACAACGTATTCAGGAACTTGAGGTCGAAGTCAAACAAAAGGAAGATTTAACATTTGAGAGCGGACGGCTGAAATCACTTCTCGAATTAAAAGAGCAATCACCGTATAAAATTCTTCCGGCTCAAATTATCGGGCGCGACCCGTCGGCTTGGTTCGATACTTCGATTATCAATCGCGGAAGTCTCGACGGCGTAAAATTAAATATGCCGGTTGCAACCAACGGCGCATTAGTCGGCAGAGTAATTGCGGTAAGTCCTCTGACAGCGCAGATTGCTTTGATAACCAAAGACAAATCCGGCTTGGGCGCGGTTATCGGCGCACTCAGCAGTTCCAACTCGCTCGGTGTCGTCAGAGGCACCGGCGATAAGGAAATTCTCGAAATGGGCTATGTGCCGGGAAGTGTCGAGGTTCGGGTCGGAGAAACGGTCTATACGACCGGTCAGGACGGAATTTATCCGTCAGGCTTGAAGCTGGGCGAAATTGTCGAAGTGCGTTCTGGTTCGGCAACCGCTCCACATCAGATTTTCATCAAACCGAGCGCAAATATTTACGCGATGCAGGAAGTTGCTGTTTTACTTTACGAGCCGCCGCGTCGTCCCGAATACGAAAAATCTTTGCCGAATGCAATCAAAAATGAAAGAGGTGCAAAAAAATCTTCACGATAGTTTTTGACAGTTAGATGGAACAGGTAAAAATCACAGTCGCATTGATTATCGCCGTATTGCTTCAGTGGACGCTTCGTAATGTCGCTGAACCTTTCGTCTATATTGATTTTCCTCTGATAATCGTCGTTTATGCCGCGCTCCAGCGAAATTCAATCAAAGCGTTGTTTTACGGTACGGTCGCGGGCATCGCGGTTGATGCTTTGAGCGGCGGACTTCTCGGCGCGAACGGTTTCTCCAAAACATTGATTGCGTATGTGGTTTCGGAGATTGTGCGCCGCGTCTATCTGGACAACTTGCTACTCAGAATACCCGTCATAGCAGGTGCTTGCGTGCTGAATGGTTTGGTTTATTACGGAATGCACCGTCTTTTAGGTCAAGAGCCGACCGCTCCGTTAGTCAATACGATAGCTTACACGCTTATCGGAACGACTATCGCTGGAACAATTATTTACTTGCTTTTAGACAATTTTTTCGTGGAAAATGTAAAGGTGCGCAAACGCGAAGTTTTTGCTCCGCGCAGACAAACGCGGCGGCGTAATCCGATTCGTTTGGGAAACAGAAGATAAAGAAGGCAAAAGTAAAAAGGTAAAAGGCAAAATGAAATTCAAAGTCAGAGATTAGTTTTATTGTTCTTTATAAAAAATTACCTCTGCGCCGAGTTTTTGAAATAATTTGAAATCTGGAATTTGGGATTTGAAATTGATTGAATGAAATTATACGACCAAGCACAAAATTTAGCCACCAGAGTTGGAACGATACAAGTATTTGCTTTTGTTTTGCTGACAATTCTCGGAGCGCGTCTTTACTATCTGCAAGTTGTCAAAGGCGAGTATTATAGCGAAAAAGCCGAAAACCAGCGCATTCGACTTATTCCGATTCCTGCGCCGCGCGGTGCGATTTTTGACCGTAACGGCAAAATCCTCGTCGTTTCACGTCCGACTTACAACGTAACTTTATCAAACGAACCGATTAAAAAAATTGATGTCACCGACCGCGTAGATGATTATGCTCAAGGGTTGCAAGTTGACCGCCAATTTGTCCTCGAACGTATCAACTTTATAAAAAGCCAGCCGGGATTTGAAACACTGGTAATAAAGGAAAACGCCTCGATTCAAGATATAACCTGGGTCAAATCGCACGAGCTTGAATATCCCGAACTGCGTATCGAAATCCAGCCGCAACGCTTTTATCCGCTCGGTAAAGTTCTGGCGCACGTTCTCGGTTACGTCGGCGAAATCGAGCCGAAACAACTTAAAAAACCGGAAGTCAGAGAAAAAGGTTTTCGTCCCGGAGATATTATCGGCAAAGGCGGACTCGAACAGTATTACGACGAATATTTGCGCGGGGAACCGGGCTATCGAAAGGTTTTGGTTGACAGCCGCGGGCGCGTGCAGGACGAACTCGAAGTCGTTCAGCCGCAAGCCGGACAAGATTTGGTAACGACGCTCGACCTTGATTTGCAGCAGACAGCGGAAGAACAGCTTGCTAATTCGGCAACCAAACGCGGCACGATTATCTCGATGGACCCGAACAACGGCGAGATTTTGGCGATGGCTTCCGCGCCTTCGTTTGACCCGAACGCTTTTGCAACCAGAAGTTCGACACCCGAAGGACGCAAGGAAATTTCCGTCTATTACACTAATGAAGAAAGACCGCTTTTGAATCGCGCGATTCAAGGACGTTATCATCCGGGTTCGACCTGGAAAATTCCCGAATCGGTTGCCGCTTTGCAACAGGGCGCAATAACGGTTGCTCGTTCGAGCATTGTTTGCGGCGGCGGTCTTCAGGTCGGCAACCGCTTTACACGCGACACCAGCGGTAATCACGGAACGCCCGATTTGCCTTCGGCTATTACTCATTCCTGCGATGGTTATTACTATCGTTTAGCACTAAAAATGGGGCTTCCCGGCTTAATCAAAATGGTTGAAACCTTTGAATACGATAAACGAACGGGAGTTGATTTGCCGAACGAAAAAATCAGTCAAACTCCGAAATCCTTTGAATCATATATCAGAAAGCGTGACGGAAAGTGGAACGACATCGAAACTGTTTTTGCCTCAATCGGACAGGTAACCGTCAATGTTACGCCGATTTCGATGCTTCGCGCCGTGTCGAGCATCGGTGTGGAGGGCAGAATGTATGTGCCGCATCTGTTAAAGGAATTCAAGCCAATCAGCGCAATCGGCGAGGAAGGCGACCCGAATTACGTTCCGGCGCGTGCGGGATTCGGTTATAACTATGCCGAGCCGAAAATCATTGAGATGACTCCCGAACAAAATAAATTTGTTTTGAAAGGATTGTGGGGTGTCGTCAATGCAGGCGGAACAGCCGGGCGAATCAAAAACCCGAATTTTGAAATTGCGGGGAAAACCGGCACGGCGCAGAACTCGGAAATCGGTTCGGGGGGCGCAAAAGACCACGCCTGGTTTGTCAGTTTCGCGCCGGCTTATAAGCCGGAAATCGCTGTCATCGCCTTGATTGAAAACTCCGGTTTCGGTTCATCAAACGCCGCGCCCGCCGTCAAAGGTGTTTATGACACATATCTTTCAAAACATCATCCTAATTTGGCAGGCGAAAAACAAGTGGCGATGAAATAGTAATTACGAATTATCAATTACGAATGTGTCTATGTTCAAGCAGCGTAATTCGTAATTTGAAATTCGTAATTCGTAATTGATTTTATGGTTGCAATTTTAGAAAAGCGCAGTTTCAGAGACTTTGATTGGCTGGTGGCGATTTTGGCGGTAGCTATCGTTAGTTTCGGCGTGTGGCAAATCTATAACGCGCAGCCGGCAGAAAGTTATTGGTCAAAACAAATCATCGGGTTAGGTATTGCATTAATAGCAATGCTGGTCGTGGCTTTTACCGATTATCGCCGCGTGATTGATGCCGCGCCGATTTTCTACGCCGTCGGGTTGGTTTTGCTGGTTTTGGTTTTGACTCCTTTGGGCGTAAAAATCAACGGACAACAAGCGTGGTTGAAAATACCGCTTATCGGACAATTTCAGCCGTCTGAGTTTGTAAAAATTCCCGTCGCTTTGATGCTTGCCAAGTATTTCGGTTCGCGCAAAGCCGGAACTCTGAAATTAAAAGAAGTTCTCATCGGCATCGGGATTTTAGCCGTGCCGCTGGCACTGATTATGCTTGAGCCTGATGCCGGACAAGCATTGACTTATTTTCCGATTCTCGCCGTCATTTTGTTTCTCTCGGCAGTCAAAATCCGTTACGTTGTTTTGACGATTGTCGCCGGCTTGATTTTTATGCCGCTTGTATATTGGGTTGGAGTCGAAACAGGGAAAATCAAAAGTTATCAGCAGGAACGCATCAAAGTTATCCTCGACCCGGAAAACGCCGACCCGCGCGGATACGGCTATCATACCGTTCAATCAATGATTACGGTCGGCAAAGGCGGTTTGACGGGAATCAAAGGCGACACGGAAACATCGCAAAGCGTTTTGAAATTTCTGCCCGAACCGCACACGGATTTTATTTTTGCGGTAACGGCTGAAAATACGGGTTTTGTCGGCTGCATTTCGCTTCTGCTCGCGTATGCGCTGCTTTTATCCAGGCTTATCGCGGGCGCGAGGCAAGCCCCCGACCGTCCGGGAATGCTTGTGATAATGGCGATTGTGGGCGAACTCGCGTGTCAGATTTTTATGAATGTCGGAATGACACTCGGATTTCTGCCGGTTATCGGCGTTCCGCTGCCTTTGATGAGCGCGGGTCTATCGGCGGTTTTGGCGACGTTTATTGCTATCGGTTTCGTTATCAGCGTGAAAATGCGGCGTTTTGTTAATTAAGAGGTTTTAAGAAATATGGCAAGAAGAATTGAAAAAATTGTAACGACTGAAGTCGAATCGGTTACAGCCAAAAAGAACGGCATTTGGAAATTTTTATGGTTTCCGACCGCGCTTCTGCTGGCATTATCAGCAGGCAGCCTGACCGGAGTTTTGGCTTCTTATTACTTGAATAATTCTCATTACACGACGGAAGTTTCCGCGTTGGCGACTTATCGTCCGCCGCAGGTAACGACGATTTACGCCGATGACGGCGAAACGATTTTGGCTGAATTTGCGCTCGAAAAACGCATTCCGGTAAAAGAGGAAGATATTCCGAAAACGGTCGAAGACGCGCTGATTGCGGTTGAAGATTATAAATTTTACGACCACATCGGTATTGACCCGTATCGTATCGCGGGCGCGGTTATCAAAAATGTTACTACCGGAAAAACTGAAGGCGCATCGACGATTACGCAACAGCTTGCCAAGAATCTTTTTCTATACCGCGACCAAACTTATTCACGAAAAATCAACGAATGGATGGTTGCTCTGCAAATCGAGCGTTTATATACAAAGCGTCAAATTCTTGAAATGTATATGAACTACGTTTTTCTCGGCGCGGGTTCTTACGGTTTTGAAGCCGGTGCGCGGACATATTTCGGAAAATCTCTGAAAGATTTGAATCTGGAAGAAGCCGCGCTGCTCGCAGCAATTCCGAAATCGCCTGAATACTCGCCAACGCGCAATATGGAAAAGGCGAAGCAGCGACGCAACATCGTGCTTGACCAGATGGCAAAGTATTTTCCCGAAAAATATTCGCAAGCCGAAACAGATGCCGCGCAAGCCAAGCCGATTAAATTAGCCGGCACGGCTTACTATCAATCGCTCCCGAAATCAACCGCGTGGGATTATCCGGTCGAAGAAGTTCGCAAATATCTTGAAGAAAAATATACGACGCGCGTCGCGCAAGGCGGATTAAAAGTTTATACGACCATCAATGTCGACGCGCAGAAATTGGCAACCAAAGCCATCCGCGAAGGATTGCGAAGCTACGATAGAAGCCGTCGTTGGAGTTCGGATTATGACAACATTTTGGTTGACGATAATAACCAGCCGATTAGCGACCCGAAAGAAATTCTGCATAAGCTCGATACTTTCAAACACGCCGATTGGTATGGCGACGATTATGAAAAAGGCGAGTTTATAAAAGGTCTTGTAACAAAAATCGACCCGGTAAAAGATGAAGCAACCGCTCGTTTCGGCAGGTATACAACAACAATAACCGCCAAGGAAATGGGCAGAAGCGGAAAAAAACCGAAGGACGAATTGAAGGTCGGATTCCTGGCGGAATTTGAAGTCAAAGAAGTTGACGAAGATAACCAAACCTTGCAGGCTGTGCTTTCGCATATTCCCGAAGTTCAAGCGGCAATGACGACAGTGAACGCGCATACGGGCGAAATAATTTCAATGGTCGGCGGGTATGATTATCATACCAACCGATTTAATAACGCGACGCAGGGCTTGCGGCAGACAGGCTCGGCTTACAAACCTTTTATTTACACGGCGGCGGTCGAATGGGGAATGACACCGGATTCGATGGTGAGCGGCGCGCCGATTAAGCGCGGCGACTGGACACCGCACAACTACGACGGGTCGCTTAGCCACGCGAATGTGCCGATGAGTATCGCGCTGGCGAAATCTTATAATCTGGCGGCGGTTCATCTGCTTGACCAGGTTGGCGTGCAGACCGGCGCGCAAATGGTTCGTCGTTTCGGAATTACCAATCCGATGGCTCCGAGTCTGCCGTCCGCGCTCGGCGCGAGTGAGGCTTCGCTCATCGAAATGGTCTCGGCTTATTCGACTTTTCCAAACAAAGGCGTGCGCGTTCTGCCGCATTTTATTCGGAAAGTTTTCAGCCGCGACGGAAGTCTTTTGGAAGAATGGGACAACAAGACTTCTAAAGTAACCAGCGAATATGTCGCGGGAACGATAGTCGAACTAATGCGCGGTGTGATTGACCTTCCGTTCGGAACGGCGAAGGGCGCAAATGCGGGCGGGCAACCTTTGGCAGGAAAAACCGGCACAGTCAACGATCATACGGACGTTTGGTTTATTGGTTTCACACCGACTTATGTAACCGGCGTTTGGATGGGAAATCCTTTGAAAAAGGAAAATCTCGGCAATAATATGACCGGCGGACACGGCGCGCTTCCCTACTTTAACGCGTTTATGATTCCGTTTATGAAAGGCAAGGAAATGGATACTTTTTACAAAACGCCGCCGATGACATCCGACATCAAAGCACTCGCCGAACAGCGCAGGCGCGAGGAACTCGAAAAACTCGAAAAGGCTGACGAAGCCGGAAAAACGCTCGGTATCAGTTTTAATACGGGGACGAAGGCGCGTCGAAACGTTGATAAGACAATTGTAACTGACGGAGATTCGACGATTGATTCGACTCTTCCGCCGACTTCGCCTGAGGTGAGCAAACCCGATAACAATCCAAATGTCGTTCCGCAGAATGAAACTCCGAAACCGCCTCCTCCTCCCGCTCCGGTCAAAAAGCCTGAGCCACTGCCTGAGAAGCCGAAAACCGAAGGAACAAAACCGAAAGGCAAAAAAGGCGATGGCGAAAATTAACGTTAAACTTAAAAATTAAATAGAGAAGGCTGAAGTAAAAATAATTTCAGTCTTCTTTACCCAATTAAACTAAGATTGGACTTTACGTTGTAATCTGATAAAATCGCGCTTTGTCCAAATCGACAACGAATTTTAAAATAAAATAATCTTCAGGTAGACAGGAAATAAAAGATGTTAAAGTTTTTCAGCCGTATGGAAAGAACGCGCAATTTCGTTCTTATTCTTTTTGCTCTCATAATGGTTTTGAGCCTTGTGCTGTTTTACTCGCCGACTCAGAACACCGTCCAAAATAATTTAGCACGCGACGAAACGACGGTTGCCAAAGTCGGAAACGAACAGGTAACAATCGCAGATTTAGCGATGCAGAAGGAAAATATGGACCGACTGGGGCGACCGTTGCCCGCCAAATTTCTGCTCGACAATCTGGTTCGGGAACGCCTCATTCGCGGCGAAGCAAAAACGCTCGGATTGACGGCGACAGACGCGGAACTCGCCGCGTATATTCGCAAGCAAAATAAAACCGACGATGGTCAACCCTTTGACCAAAAACGTTATGAAGAAAACGTGACAGAACAATTCGGAAGTATTCAAAGTTTTGAAAACACGGTGCGCGACCAGTTGAGCGGGCAAAAGCTCGCTGCATTTTTGACTTCAGGCGTAACCGTTTCAGAAGAAGAAGTTTTAAATGATTACCAACGCAAAAACACCAAGTTTGACTTGAGTTACGTTCCGGTATCAAGTGCGGATTTAGCGCAAACTATCAAACCGACGGACGAAGAACTGAGAAATTATTTCGAGCAGAACAAGAAAAATTACTATATCGGCGTTCCGCAAAAGAAGATTCGTTACGTTTTTCTAAATACTTCTAAGCTCGGTGAGAAACTGAACATTTCAGAAGAAGATTTAAGGGCTGAATACGAAAAAATTCCCGCCGATAAAAAGCAATTGGGTGTGGAGGGACAACAAATCGTTTTGCGTATTCCAAAACCGGAAACGGAAAATCAGGTTTTGCAAAAAGCCAATGAATTAGTGGCGCAGGCTAGAAAAGACAATGGTAAAATCTCGCAAGAAGCATTTGCCGAACTTGCAAAGGGACAGTCGGAAGACGCAAAAAGCGCGGCGAACGGCGGAAAACTGCCGGGATTGGTTAGGGAAAATAAAGATAACCCAACCGACCCGTATCAACAGCTTTTGAAAATGGAGTCGGGCGACGTAACCGAACCGATAAAATATCAAGACAGATATTATATTTTGCGTCGCGGTGAAGCCGTGCCGAAAACTTTTGAAGACGCGAGAAAGGAAATTGAAGTAAGTCTCAGAAATCGCCGCGCTTATGCCGCCGCCGCCGAGCTTGCGCAAAAAGTTACCGAGCGTTTGAAGGAAACCAAAGACGTGCAGAAAACGGCGGAAGAATTTGCCGCGCAAGCAAATATGAGCGCGAAAGATATGATGCGTGAAACGGGATTTGTAAAACCGGGCGACACGATTGAAAACGTCGGAATTTCGCCGCAATTTGAAGAAGGCATCGCCGCACTCGAAAATCAATCGGATGTCGGCGATAAAATTCCCGTCCAAAATGGCTTCGCCATTCCGCTGCTAATTGAAAAACGCGAGCCGCGCGATGCCGAATTTGAAGACGTGCGAGACCAAGTTGCCGAAACCGTAAAAATTGAACAAGCCAGAGCGAGAGTCGAAGAAATCGCCAAACAAATCGCGGCGGACGCGGCTTCGGCAGGCAATTTGGTTGCCGCCGCGCAAGGAAAAGGTTTAAAGGCGCAGGAATCGAAAAGTTTTATTGTAGGCTCACCGCTCGGTCAAGGTCCAAGCGCGGCAACCAGTGATGCGCTGGAAGAGGCGATTTTCAATTTAAAAACCGGCGAAGTTACGAAAACGCCGATAAAGGTTGGCGATAATTGGTATGTCGTCGGCGTGAACAACCGTCAAGAAGCCGATATGGCTGATTTTGCCAAGCAACGCGACGAACTTATCGCAGAATCGCTCACGCAAAAACGCGGACAGGTATTTTCCGATTATCTGGCTTCAAAGCGACACGAAATGGAAGCCAAAGGCGATATAAAAATCTATCAGGATGCGCTGGCAAAACTTGACGAAACGCCAGAAGATGAAGGTTAAGAAAAAGGCATAAAATTTGAGGGATGAAATCTGAAATAAGAGAAGTTAAATTCTATCTCTTTTATTTCAGGTTTCATCCCTCAAAGTTCATCTCTTAATTTACTCTCCCAAATACGCTTCTTTAACTCGCGGGTCGGCGGCAAGCTGTTTGGAATCGCCTTCCATCACGATTCTGCCCGTTTCTAAAACATATGCGCGGTCTGAATGATGAAGCGCAGCGTTAGCGTTTTGTTCAACGAGCAAAATCGTCGTGCCTTCGCTGCGAATTTCGTCAACCGCTTTAAAAATCGTGTGAACGAGAAGCGGCGCGAGTCCGAGCGAAGGTTCATCGAGTAATAAAAGACGCGGGCGCGACATCATCGCGCGTCCCATTGCCAGCATTTGCTGTTCGCCGCCGGAAAGCGTTCCGGCTTTTTGTTTTTCGCGCTCCTTGAGGCGCGGAAAAAGCGTGAAGGCGCGTTCCATATCGTCCGAGATTCCTTTTTTGTCTTTGCGAATATACGCGCCCATATCCAAATTTTCGCGCACTGTCAAATTGGCGAAAACGCCGCGACCCTCGGGCGACATTGCAATTCCCATCGGGACGAGTTTAAAGGTCGGCATTCCGCTAATCTGTTTGCCCTCATACATTACGCGCCCGTTTTTCGGGTTGAGCAAGCCGGTGATTGTCCGCAGAGTCGTCGTTTTGCCCGCGCCGTTCGCGCCGATTAAAGTTACCACTTCGCCCTGATTAACTGTCAGGGAAATGTCGGTCAAGGCTTCGATGGCATCGTAATTTACGGATACATTTTCTAAAACTAGCATAATATCAGTTATCAGTTATCAGTTATCAGCTTTGTTGACTGATAACTGTTGACTGCATTTAATCACCGAGATAAGCCTCGATAACTTTCGGGTCGTTCTTTATATCCTGCGGAAGTCCGAGCGCGATTGATTTGCCATAATCAATGACTTGCAGGCGGTCGCAAACGCCCATCACGACGCGCATATTGTGTTCGACCAGCACGATTGTCAAACCGAACCGGTCGCGGATTTGCTTTATCAAACCGGTTAAGTCTTCCTGCTCGGACGGATTCATTCCTGCCGCCGGTTCGTCTAAAAGCAATAAATTCGGGCGTGTGGCTAGTGCGCGGACAATTTCCAATCTTCTCTGATTTCCGTAAGGCAAGCTCGTTCCGCCTTCGTCCTTATACTTCGCAAGGTCGAAAATCTCCAAAAGCTCCATTGCAAATTCGCGGTGCTGGGCTTCGTCTTTGAAAAATTTCGGCAGACGGAAAACGCCGTCGAGAAGCGTTTGATTGGCGTGGCGATGGCAAGCCGTGATGACGTTTTCCAACACGGTCATCGAAGGAAAAAGCCGGATGTTTTGAAACGTGCGCGAAACACCGAGCCGGGAGATTTGATAAGGTTTCAGCCCGTTAATGCGCGTTCCGTTAATGTGAATATCGCCGGAAGTCGGTTCATAAACGCCGGTCAGAAGATTGAAAATTGTTGTTTTGCCCGCGCCGTTCGGACCGATAAGACCGTAAATCTCGCCCGGTTTGACCGCGCAGTCGAGTTCGTTGACGGCGACCAAACCGCCGAATCGAATCGTCGCTTTGTTAGTATGCAAAATACTTTGTCCGTTATTCATAAATCAGTCGGAGCGCGTTACGCGAGTCCGCAATGAGCGAGAGAGCGCGAAAAAAGACGCGAGTAACGCGCTCCCAGTGTTAATCTTTGTCCTCGCTCTCCAATCGTTTAGCTTCGTCGTCTTGAGCAATCGGAACACCTTCGCTGTCGCCGATGGTTTCCGTGCCAGCCGATGTTTTGCGCGGACGCTTGAGCCAATTTAAACCAAATTCCCTTGTTCCGAAAATTCCCTGCGGGCGCAAAATCATCGTTAAAATCAAAATCAGGGCGAAAATCACGAGGCGCAAATCGGAGAATTGAAACGTGCTTGCACCGACTTGTATTTCAGGAAGGCGGCGGAGCAATTCAGGTAAAAGCGTAACAACGATTGCACCGATAATCGCGCCGGTCATCGAACCCATTCCGCCGATGACAATCATAATAATAATCTCGAAAGATTTGATAAATTGAAAATCGTTGGTCGAGAGAAATCGGTTGTAATGTGCGAACAAAACGCCCGCGATGCCCGCAAACGCCGAACTGATGACAAACGACGTAACTTTATAGCGCGTCGTGTTCACGCCCATTGCTTCCGCCGCGAGTTCGTCTTCGCGGATTGAAATGAGGGCGCGTCCGGTGTCGGATTTGACGATGTTGCGAACGACCACGACCGTGATGACGGCGAAAATTCCGACCCAAAGGAAATTTGCGTAACCCGGAACTTGATAACCCGTCGCGCCGCCGACCGCGTCAATATTTAAAATCACGATGCGGATAATTTCCGCAAAGCCGAGCGTAACGATTGCCAGATAATCGCCTTTCAAACGCAAAGACGGAATGCCGACAATCGCGCCCGCAACGGCGGCGACAATCGCGCCGATGGCGATGGCGATGAGTAAAACAACGCTCGACGCGCCGGTTTCACCCAAAAACGCGACGGAACTTTCGATTTGTTTGCCGTAAGTTACCGTAAAATAAGCGGACGAATACGCACCGACCGCCATAAATCCGGCATGTCCGATTGAAAATTGTCCGGTAAATCCGTTGATTAAATTTAAGGACGTGGCGAGAATAATGTTAATGGCGATAAACACCATTAAACGCGCTGTGTAATCGTCAATGCCCGCGCCGAAAAAGCCCGTTTTGCTCATCATCGCGTTCAAAACGTAGAGAAGCGCGATGACGACGATTCCGATTATTAAACTCTTCAACCAAGAAGACATAGATTTATTTTAGATTTTGGATTATGGATTTTGGATTGTTTTTAGCCTAAGGTTATCACTATCATTTAACGCTTTATTTTGATAACAGACAAAATCTAAAATCCAAAATCTAAAGTCCAAAATCGCTAGACTTTTTCCTGCACATTCGACCCCAAAAGACCTGCCGGACGAATTAAGAGAACTAAAATTAAAATCGCAAACGCGACCGCATCCCGATAAGTTGACGGAATACCGATGGAACTTCCGTAACCGACGACGAGCGTTTCCGCCGCGCCAATCAATAAACCGCCGAGAACCGCGCCCGGAATGTTGCCGATGCCGCCGAGAACCGCCGCGACAAAGGCTTTTAAACCGACAATAATTCCCATCAAAGGCTCGATTTTCGGATTGTATTGCGCGGTTAAAACGCCGCCCGCCGCCGCTAATGCCGAACCAATCGCAAATGTAAAGGCGATGACAAAATCGGTGTTGATGCCCATCAATTTCGCCGAATTGATATTAAATGAAACGGCTCGCATCGCTTTGCCGATTTTCGTTTTGAAAATAATATACTGCAACGCAATCATCAACAGAATCGAAACCGCGAAAATCAACATCTGCGAAGTGGAAATCGTCGCGTTGCCGAAAATCGTGTAGTTGTCATTTTGCAAAAGCTGCGGAAAAGAGCGCGGCGTTCCCGAAAAAATAAAAACAAATAGATACTCGATAAACAGCGACATTCCGATTGCCGTTATCAGCGTCGTCATTCTCGAAAACTTTCTCACCGGACGATAAGCAAATCGTTCAATTGCCATTCCGATTAACGCGGCAATCAGCATCGAGCCGAGCAGCACGACGATGAAACCGAAAATCGAAGGATTTTCTGAAAATCCCAAATGAATGGCGAGCAAATATCCGGCATACGCGCCGACCATATAAATATCGCCGTGCGCGAAATTTATCAGCCGCAAAATTCCGTAAACCATCGTGTAACCGAGCGCGATAAGCGCGTAAATCGAGCCGATGGTTAAGCCATTGATAAGTTGCTGAACAAAAGTGTCCATATTTTAGAGTTCAAGGTTCAAGGTTTAAAGTTCAAGGTTCAAAACTTGTTTCCAACTTTGAACCTTGAACTTTAAACTTATTTGATGTTTGAGTTCATCGCGGAATTGGAATTCATTGCCGAATTCATATTTGAATTAGCGTTCATCACGTTTGAATTCATCATATTGGTATTTGACATCGTATTTGTATTCGCGCTTGCCGGCGGAGTCATTCCTTCAGGATAAATCGTCTGCTTGTAATCGAAACCGTTTTTCGCGGGGTTCAAGGCTAAAACGACTGCCGGTTTGACGGCGTTGCGCTGGGCGTTAATCGTAATTTTTCCGGTTACGCCGTCAAAATTTTCGGTTGCGGCAATCGCATCACGCAGTTTTTGCGGGTCGGCACTTCCGGCGCGTTTGATTGAATCGGCTAAAACCTTTGCCGAATCATATGCCAACGCCGCCAGCGAATCGGGCGCGGCACCAAATTTTGCCGTATAATTTTTCACGAAATTTTGAATTTCGGGCGCGGGATTGTCTGCGGAATAATGATTTGAAATATAAGCATTTTTCAAAGCCTCGCCGCCGAGATTCCAAAGATCCGGCGAATCCCAGCCGTCGCCGCCGAGCAGCGGCATATTCATACCGAGTTCGCGGGCTTGACGGGCAATAATACCTACTTGACCGTAATAACCCGGAATATAAATAACATCGGGATTCAAATTGCGGATTTTCGTCAATTGACCTTTAAAATCCGGGTCGCTTTGCGTATAAGCCTCTTTCGCCACGATTCTTCCGCCGAGTTTGGTGAATTCCTGCTCGAAAAATTCGGTCAAACCTTTACTGTAATCCGCATTGACATCGCCTAAAATCGCGGCGGTTTTAGCATTTAAAGTGTTAGCCGCAAATTTTGCCATCACTGAGCCTTGAAACGGGTCAATAAAGCAGACACGGAAAATATAATCGCCGACTTCCGTAACTTTCGGATTGGTTGACGAGGGCGTAATCATTGGAATTTTCGCTTCCTGCGCGACCGGCGCGGCGGCTAAACTGTTGGTCGAAGCGACTTCGCCGAGAAGTGCCTGCACTCTGTCTTGATTGATAAGTTTGGAGACGACGGTTTTGGCTTGTTCGGGTCTGCCCTGGTCGTCTTCGATAACCAATTGAATTTTTTTGCCAATCACGCCGCCCGCGGCGTTGATTTCTTCAACGGCTAGTTCAATACCGTTTTTCGTGGATTGTCCGAAACTCGATGTCGGTCCGGTCAAATCGCCATAAACGCCGACTTTGATTGTATCGCCGCCGTTCGTCGTTGTGCTGTTCGCGCTTTTGTCCACGCACGCCGACGATAATAAAATAGAGAAAATTAAACTAAAAGCCAGAAAGAAATTTTTCATTTTTTTGCCTTATATTACCTCATAGATAAAAATTATTAAGTTAAATTGAAATTTTTGTTTGCTCTGAATCATCCGCGTTTAATACGCCGAATGTTTAGGAAAAGTTTGGAATTCAAAGCATTGTAGCCGATTTTGAAAACAATTGCACGAACAGGCATTATACTTGTTTCCGAGAACAAGTCGAATAACGAATAAATGAATTTTCGGACATTTACTTTGGAATAAATAATACAAGTTATCTCAAAAATAGCAATGTGTTTTCATGGTTTTGATTTTTCTTTTGAGAAGCAAAGTTTGACGCAAATTATTTTTGAGATAGTTGGCAGTTAAATCCCTGTATCTATCAATTATTATCTATCATCTATTCTGAATAATAAAATATCGAAAATTTTATTTACCCGAAGGCTTCAATTAAACTTAATTTATGCAAACAGAAGAACAAAAAACATCGAAACCAACTTACGCGCCGGAGGCGGGCGATATGAGCGCGGAAGATTTTCGCCGCACAGGACACAAAATTATTGATTGGATAGCCGATTATTTTCAAAATATCGAACAATTTCCCGTGCTGTCGCAAGTCGAGCCGAATTGGTTAAAAGACAATTTGCCGAAAACCGCGCCCGAAGACGGCGAAGATTTCCAAGCGATTTTAGCCGATGTTGATAAATTGATTTTGCCCTCCGTAACTAATTGGAATCATCCGAATTTTCACGGGCTTTTTTCGACTTCGACAAGCGCGGCGGGAATTTTTGGCGAGCTTTTGAGCGCGGCTTTCGACCAAAAAGCGATGTTGTGGCGTACGTCGCCCGCCTCAACCGAACTCGAAGAAGTCGTCACCGATTGGCTGCGGCAAATGATGAATTTGGATGCTGGATTCAAGGGAATAATTTACGACACGGCTTCGGTTTCTACCTTGCACGCGATTGCGGCGGCGCGTGAAGGCTTGAATTTGAAGGTTCGTGAAAACGGAATGAGCGGGCGCGAAGATTTACCTTTGTTAAGAGTTTATACTTCCGAACAAGCGCATTCGTCAATTGAAAAAGCCGTGCTTTTGTTGGGTTTAGGACAAAAGGGCTTGCGGAAAATCGAAACCGACGCGCTGTTTAGAATGCGTCCCGAAAAATTGCGCGAAGCGATTGAAGAAGATAAACAAAATGGTTTCATACCGTTTTGCGTCGTCGCAACCGTCGGAACGACTTCGACGACGAGCATTGACCCGATTGAAGCGATTGTTCCGGTTTGCGAAGAAAACGCAATGTGGCTGCACGTTGACGCGGCGTATGCGGGCAGCGCGGCGATTGTCCCGGAATTGCAATCGTGTTTGAAAGGCTGCGAACGCGCCGATTCCGTCGTTACGAATCCGCACAAATGGCTGTTCACGCCGTTTGATTTGTCAGTTTTGTATTGTCGTCATCTGGATTTGCTGAAACGCGCATTTTCACTCGTTCCCGAATACTTAAAAACCAATGAAACCGTCGCAAATCAAATGGATTACGGCATTCAACTCGGACGGCGTTTTCGTTCGCTAAAACTCTGGTTCGTGATTCGTTACTTCGGGCGAAACGGTTTGATTGAACGAATCCGAGAACATTGTCGACTTGCAAAGTTGCTCGCATCCTGGATTGAAGAATCGGACGATTGGGAATTGCTCGCGCCCGTTCCGTTTGCGCTGGTTTGTTTTCGCGCTTGCCCGAAAGACATTAGTGATTTGGACGCGCTCAACGAAAAACTGATGAATGATTTAAACGCTTCTGGCAAAGCCTATATTTCACACACGAAATTAAACGACAAGTTTACTTTGCGGCTTTCAATCGGAAATATCAGAGTTGAAGAAAAACATATCGAAACGGTTTGGAATTTGCTGAATGAAAATTTATCTTTAGCTAAATCGCAGAAACTAAATGATAATTAAATAGGAGTTACGCAGTTGAGCGAGAGCCATTGTAATTACGATGCTAAAGTTGTATTTCAGCTATCTCGTAAAGCCTGTGTTTACAAGGCTTAATGACTTTTTGAAAAAAGGCGGTAAATTGTTCTTACGATGCCAAGGTTATTTTCAGCTATCTCGTAAGTGTATTATTAGCAATAATTGCTATTTTCTCAAGTCCAACTGCGTAACTCCTAATTAAATTCGGATTTAAGAATGAGATTTGTTAAAGAATCAATTATTACCGCTTCACCCGAAAAGGTTTTCGCGTTTCACGAACTTCCCGATGCAATCGAACGGCTGATTCCGCCTTGGGAAAACGCGCGGATAATCCAAAAAGCCGACATCTCGAAAACGGGAGCGCAAGCAATTATCGAACAAAAGATTTTCGGAATTTTCCCGTCGCGCTGGATTGCCGAGCATACGAAATACGAGCCGCCGCGAATGTTTGAAGACGTGCAGATTTCTGGACCTTTTAAAAGTTGGCGGCACAGACATATTGTAAAACCTCACGAAAACGGCGCGATTCTCAGAGACGAAATCGAATTCGAGCCGCCGTTTTGGATTCTCGGCAAATTAGCCGCGCCGTTTGCCGTCGAGCCGAAACTCGAAAAAATGTTTGCCTATCGACATGAAGTTACGCGAAAATGGTGTGAGGAAGGAGAGTAAATTTATGCAAGCTGAAACCTCTATAATTGACAGTTCTTTTTTGCCGATTATTTTGGATTTTCGGGACGTTCTGAAAAAAATCAACGATGATGAGTTTGAAAATTTTTGCCGTCACAATCCCAATGTGGAAATCGAACTGACCAAAGAAGGAGAACTCATCATTATGCCGCCAACCGGAGGAAAAACAGGACATCGTAATTTTTCTTTAAACGGATATTTTTTTAATTGGGTTGAAAAAGACCAAAGCGGAGTTGCTTTCGATTCCTCAACTGTCTTCAAATTACCGAACGGCGCAAAGCGTTCGCCGGATTTGGCTTGGATAAAAAATGAGCGTTGGAAAAAATTAACCGATGAAGAACAGGAAAAATTTCCGCCGCTCTGTCCCGATTTCGTTGTCGAACTGCGTTCGCCGTCGGATTCAATTAAAAATTTACAAGCCAAAATGGAGGAATACATCGAAAACGGCGCGTCTCTGGGCTGGCTGATTGACCCGCTCGAACGAAAAATCTTCATTTACCGTCCCGATTCCGAGATGGAGATTTTGGAAAATCCCGATAGCGTGAGCGGTGAGCCTCTGCTCAAAAATTTCTCTTTAAAGATGGAGAAAATCTGGTCATAAATTTATGCTGACACATATTGTTGTTTGGAAATATAAAGATGAAGTTTCTCACGAAATGCGCGAAGAACATCGTGCAAAACTGACAAACTTAAAAAATGTCATTGCCGAAGTCGTTGATTTGAAAGTTGGCGCGGACGTTTTACATTTGGCGCGTTCTTATGACACGGGACTTGTCGCAACCTTCAAAAATCTCGAAGATTTGGATGCTTACACAGTTCACCCGATTCATCAGGAAGCTGCAAATTTGGGAAAAGAAATTGCCGCGCGCGTCGTTTCGGTTGATTTTTCGGACACAGATTTTATCAGTGAATAACAGATGTCTGAAATCGGGCAGTTTTTGCATCAAGTGTTTTTTAATCGCACGGTAGAATACCTCGGCAAGCGTTAATCCAAACGCACACCAACCGATTGTCTTTATATAATTGTTCAAGCAAACGAATCAAAGTTTTTCTTCATCATAAACAAGCATAACTTGACAAAAAAATTTATTGGAATTTTGGGAAGATAATGAAAATCTTTAGAGAAAATGTGTTTCAGATGTTCGGCTTGATTGCGGCGTGTGTGCTTTTTTCGTTTTCCGCAAATGCGCAAAAAGTTCAGCGTTCGGCATTTGACGTAACAAATTATCGAATGGACGTTTCGCTCGCGCCGAACGAAAATAAATTAAACGCGACGGTTGACGTAAATTTTATTCCGCTCGAAGACACGCGCTCCGTTACTTTTGAACTCAACGGTTCACTTAAAATTGACAGCATTACACGGGCAAACAGAAGTTTATCGGCAATTCCGGCAATTGGCAAAAGTAAAATTCCTGCTTCTGTGTCTTCGTCGCAAGTAACTTTTATTCAAGACCAGGTCGGTGTTTCGGATTTAGGTCCAAGCGTCAAAGTTGATTTGGGCGAAGTTGTCACTAAAGGAACTCCCGTTACATTGCGCTTTAAATACGGCGGCGTGTTAGTTACGCCGCAGGGCGGACCGCTTTTGACCAAACGGCTCGCGTATGTCGGAAATAATGACGGTTATTTAATGTATGCGGCGCGTTGGTTTCCGTTTCACGAATACGCGGCTGACCAGGCGACTTCAGACATTTCGATTTCAGTTCCCGGCGGATTTCAAATCGTCGGTTTCAGCGACGCGCCGGTAACACAGACCGGCGGAAAGTCCCGTTTCGTTCGCACGCAGTCGGGACTGGTCGGCAATTTCGCTTACGGAAAATACACGAATAAAACTCTGCGGTTCGGCGATTACGAACTGCAGTTTAACACCAGAGCGGGAAACGACGCGCAAGTTGCCGCTTACGGTGAAACTCTGGGGCGCGCGCTTGAATATTACACCAAACAATACGGCGCGACCGAAGGCGGCAAACGCCTGATAATTGCACAGATTGACGATGAAAGCCTCGATTTTTATTCCACGCAGGGAATGATTTTTATGGCAAGTCGTTTGTTTGAGCAATCGCGTGAAGTAACGCAGGAACGACTTCAGCGCGAAGCCGCGCTTCAATGGTGGGGTTTAACCGTCGGGCTAAAATCTTTCGACGATGCGTGGCTTTCGCAAGGTCTCGCCGAATACAGCGCGTATTCTCTGCGCGAAAGCGGACTTTCGGGCGCGAAACTTGAAAATTTAAGACGTGAACTCTTAGAAAAATCTTTGACATTTGAGCAAACCGCATCTTTATCGCGCACGCCTGCGAATCTGGACGACCAATCGGTTGCGTATCAATACATAATGTTTGGCAAAGGCGCGTTTGTCTTTCGGCTTTTGCGCGAAACGCTCGGCGACCAGAAATTTAATCAATTACTAAAAACCTATTTGCAGCAATATCGCGGCAAAAACGCTTCGATTGACGATTTTGAAAAACTAGCGACGCAGGTTGCGGGAGTTCCGATGCGCTACTTTTTCGCGCGTTGGGTTGAAGGCACGGGCGTTCCCGAATTTACGGCGGATTATCAAATCATCCGCACGCGCGGCGGCAAATTTGTGACGCGCGGCACAGTCAAACAAAATTATGATAATCTTCGTCTGCCTCTTGAATTGCAGCTTCGCGCCGAAGGTGAAAACGAAACGAAAATTGTCAAAGTTGATGTCGAAGACGCGAGTGCGGATTTTAATATCGAATCAAACGGCAAACCGCTCGAACTTGTGATTGACCCGAATTACAAACTGCTTAGAATCTCGCCTGATTTGCGCGTCTCTTCGATTGCTAGACGCGGCATCGAACAATTTAAGGAAGGAAATTACGTCGAAGCGCAGCAGCAGTTTGAAGCCGCTCTAAAACTCGACCGCTCGAATTCCTGGATTTATTATCATTTGGGATTGCTCTTTTTAGAACAGAGAAATTACGATTTGGCGGTTGATAATTTCAAAGCCGTTCTGGGCGGAAATCTGCGTCCCGCGTGGCTCGAAGTTTGGGCAAACGTGAAAATGGGCAACGCTTATGACGCGAAAGGCGACCGCCCGCGTGCTGTTGCCGCATACAAACGCGCAGAAAATTCCGGCGAAAATTACGACAATGTGCAAGATGCCGTAAAAAAATATCTTGCCACGCCGTATGACCCGCGTGAAAAGCAGACGACAGCCGTTAAATAAAAAGTTTAGTAGTTAAATAAAAAAGACGAGTCAGCAATGGCTCGTCTTTTTTTGTTTTTGTCGAAATGAAAATTTAGAAATTCAAACGCAGTGCGAACTGAATTTGACGGTTTGTTCCCAAGCCGACGGTTCGCCCGACCGTGCTGTTGATAACGCCAAATTGTCCGACGCGAGAGGTTTCAAAAGGCGTTCCGGGCTGCTGCGAAGTCGCGCCGCTTCCAAGCGTACTGGGCAACACTGCCGGCGGATTGGCGAAATTAGCCCGATTAAGTAAATTATAGATTTCCGTGCGGAACTCGATTTTTACCCGTTCGTTGATTGGAAAACGCTTTTGCAAAGTCAAATCGAACTGATGAAATTGCGGACCTTTCAAAAGATTTCTGGGCAGATTGCCGTAAGTTCCCGGCGCGGGAATGGCAAACGCCGCCGGATTCAAGTAGCGCAGACCGTTTTCCTGGATTGGCAGAAACGGATTGACACCCGGAATCAAATCAGGTCGGCGTGTGCTGCGCGAAGCGTTTCCGCCCGGCGTGTTGACGACGGCGATATAGCCCGCGGGCAGCACGGTCGGCAAGGTAGTTACAAAACCCTGCGGCTGTCCCGTTCCGCAGCCTGCCGCGAGTTGGCAAACCGCGACTAAATCCGGTCGGGTGATGAACACGTTAATCGGTGTTCCCGAACGACCGTTATAAACGCCGCCGATTTGAAAACCGCCTAAGAAAAGGTCGGCAACGCCGCCGAGTTCGTAGCGTCTGCCTTTACCGAACGGCAGTTCATACAAAGCGGTAATGTTTCCGCTGTGGCGAATGTCGAAAGTGTTATTGCCGAATTCGCCTTCAAAACTAAACGGGTCTTGCGATGTCTGCGCTTCGTTCGAGCCTTGCGTGTTGCCGTAGGATTTGCCGTATTGATACTGCGCGTTGAGCGTTAAACCCTGCGTAAAGCGACGATTGATTTGTATTTGCAAAGCGTCGTAACGATCTTCGCCGCCGCTTGTTTTGTAATCAATTTCGCCGAACGGCTGAAGAATGCCCGTCGGGTCGCTGACGATTGTTCCGGTTGCCGCGTCGAGTCGTCTGCCGATAACGTCGAATTCACGAGCCGTCACGACACGGGTAACTTGCGCCACGCTGCCCGCTGTTGGACCCGCGCCGGTGCAAGCGCCAGCCGTTAGAGCGACGTTGCAAACATTGATTACGCCGACTCCGGTCGGAAGCGCCGCGCCCGCTCCTATTAAAGTCTGTCCCGGCAAAATGCGGTTGGTAATGCTTCGCAGGAATAAATTATCTCCGCGACTGCCGACGTAGCCGACGGTTAAAACCGTGCTGCCCGGCAGTTGGTGCTGGACGGAAAATCCGTATTGGAAAACGCGCTCCGGCACTTTATAACCGTTCGTGTCATAAGCGCGCGGCGTGAAACGCGACTGCACGCCGCCGATTGTCGTTACGGTCGAAGCCGTTCCGGTCGTCAAACCGTTGGCGAGCGTTGTGCTGCTGCGGAAAACATTACTTTCAATCGGCTGAATCAAATCTTCATATTGTCCCGGACCGTAATAGAGACCGCCGCCGCCGCGAAACACGGTTTTGCCGCCCAGAAATTCCGGTGAATAAGTAATGCCGAAACGCGGTCCGAAATTACCTCTTGAAGATTTGTAAAAAGGCGTATCGGGCGAGAGCAGCATTCCTCTTGCCGCGTCGAAAACAACGGCGCGGTCGTCGGTTTCTTTATTGACCGAATAGAATTCGTAGCGCAAGCCGTAATTCAAAACAATATTCGGTCTGATGCGCCATTCGTCTTGTCCGTAACCGATAGCGTAATATTGCCGACCTTGACTTAAACCCGTGAACGGACGGCTGATGGTCGTAATCGGGTCGGTAGCGACGCGAAAATCTCCCGGCTGTGACAAATCGCCGATAAACGCCGCCGTCAGATTTCTGTTTAATAAAAAGTCGGTCAAGTTGCCAAAGCTGTAAGTTGTGCCGCCGAGTTGGTCGAAATTAACTCTTAATGCGCGATATTCGCCGCCGAACTTCAAGTTGTGGCTGCCTCTCGTAATCGAAAGGTTGTCGATTAGAGAATAAGTTGACGGACGAATCGGCTGGGCGCGTCCGTTTCCGGCTGAAGATTGCCGCGTCAAACCGCCGGGTTCTGTAAATCCGGTCGCCGCGCCGCCGTTCACGCCCGGACTGACGATGCTTCCGGTCAGGCGCAGTGAAACCAGTGATAAATCTATCCCGCTCAAACCGGCAGTCTCCGGCACGACTGTTCCTAAATCCGTCGGGGCGCGATTGATGCCGAATTTCGTTTCGTTGATGATTGACGTTCCATAGACTTGCGAAAGCGAAGCGACAAAATTGTCCGGTGTTTGTTTGGCAGAAACAAAGCGTCCGCTCGTTCCGTCCGGCGAGAGCAAATCGCCGCGATTGCGCTGGTAACGTCCGTAAAAACTGAATCGGTCAGTAATTTTATAATCTATTCGACCGCTGTAAGCGTCTTCGTCCAATTTCGCCGTGCGGTTGGCTTGAATGATTTGAGCGGCATTGGTCACAGTTCCGATGCTGAAAGCCGTGCCTCCTCCAACCGGAAAAGCGTTGATGATGCCGGTGGCACGCAGGGCGGCAATTCTCGCCGTCGCCGCCGTCGCCGCCGTCGCGCTCAAACCGAGTACTTGACGTGCTGCCAGACCACGAGCGTCGCCCGTTTCGCCGTTATAGAAACCGATAAAATCACGAACAAAATTTGAAGGCGTTGATTCGATAATGTTAAATCCGGCGCGTTGGCGTAAGCCTTCGTAACCGCCGAAAAAGAAAAGTTTATTTTTGATAATCGGACCGCCGAGGCTGCCGCCGAACTGATTCAGGCGGAGTTTCGATTTGTCCGCGCCGTCAAAAAAGTTTCTGGCATCGAGCGCGTCGTTGCGGATATAGTAGAAAAGCGAGCCTTTGAATTGATTGCCGCCCGATTTGCCGATAACGTTGATTTGTCCGCCTGTTCCCGTGCCGTATTCCGCCGGGTAGTTTGAAGAATCGACGCGGAATTCCTGAATGTTTTCGATCGAAGTTTGCAGGCGGAACTGCGAGCCTTGAACCGTCACATAACCGGGCGAAGAATCGAAAATCGCGGTCGATTCGATGCCGTCGAGCTTCGTCTGATTCTGCTGGTTCGAGCGTCCGTTGAAACGCAAATCGCCGAAATTTCCTGTTCCCGCGTTGGTCGCGCCCGGCGCGTTCAAATAAAGCTGCGAGTAATTGCGCCCGTTGACCGGCAGTTCCTCGACTTCTCTGGCGGAGATATTCACGCCGAGCCGATTCGAGCTTTGGTCGAGCGATGCGGCTTCCGTTTCGCTGCTTACAATGTCAATAACTGCCGAAACTTCGCCGGTTTCCAGCGCGACGTTTAGCTCGCGGGTTTGTCCGACTGCAAGCGGAAGAGTTTCAATTTGCGAAACTTTAAATCCTGCTTGCGTAATTTTAATTCTGTAATTTCCGGGCTGTAATTGCTGAACGCTGTAAAAGCCTTCTTCATTTGAAGTAACCGATCTTTCCGCGTTGTTTTCAATCGAAACTACGCTGACGGTCGCACCGGCAATCGCAGCACCGTTATTGTCCGTTACTATACCGGACAAATTTCCGGTAGTTTGCGCGAAGGAAACGGTTGCCGAAATTGCCAAAATAATCGAGCAAATTACGGAAGATAAAATTTGATTAAGTCGTTTGCCGTTTTGTAAGTTCATAAATTCTCCTTAAAAAGAGTAAATTTCTATGCTTTGCTGTTAAATATAGTTGTGCAAAAATCATATAAATCTGCTGAATGTTTTGCCGACTTATGATTTTTGCGAATTTAATTATTGGGATGGACTTCAAATAAGGAGATTAAAGAGCGCAGGTTAAAACTTTGTGAAGTTCGTATTAAAAAAATGTTAATTTATTCGGATAAATTTTTGATTTACCGCACCGCGGTTTTAATCGGTTTCACAATGAAAATAGAATATAATCGAACTGACGACCGCACAGACATTTGACGAAACGTTTCAGCGGTAATTTTTTGGGTTTTAAGTTTGATTGCTGAGGGCAAAGCAGAGATTTACCAGGCAAAATATGCGGCAAGTGCCGGAATTATCAGCCACAATAAGCCTTTGATAAGAAAAAACAGAAATCCCGCAATGCCGAAACGCTTTATCAATTTTGCGGCGAATTTTTCTTTCTGCTGCGGCATTCTATTCATAAAATAAACTGTTTTTCTAAAGTTTTCAAATTATTTGCGCATCGGCATCAAGCTATGAAAAAAAAATTCTTGACAATTTTCGCTCTGCTTGTTTGGATATTGTTTTCGTCTTCATTTGCTTTAGCGCAAAACGCGCCGCCGCAGGAAAAAGACAAACGTGAGGCTGATTTGATTGAACTAATCAAACTCGATAAAACAATAAAACTCGACATTCGCTACGCTCGCGCCGATAATTTTGTCGGTCGCGCGGTTTATACCGAAGCGCGGGCTTTTCTGCAAAAGCCCGCCGCCGAAGCAATCGTCCGCGTTCATAAAAAACTCAAAAAACTCGGTTTGGGCTTGATGATTTTTGATGGCTATCGTCCTTGGTCGGTAACAAAATTATTTTGGGAAGTTACGCCCGAAAATAAACGAAAATTCGTCGCTAATCCGAAAACCGGCTCGCGCCACAATCGCGGATGCGCGATTGATTTGAGTATTTATGATTTAAAAACCAAAAGGCTGGTTGATATGCCGTCGGATTTTGACGAATTCACCGAACGCGCTTCGCCTGCTTATCAAGGCGCGAGCGAGATTCAAACGAAAAATCGTGATTTGCTGAGAAAATTGATGGAAGCCGAGGGTTTTACCGTCAATCAAAACGAATGGTGGCATTTCGATTATAAAGATTGGAAAGATTACGCGATTTACGACATCGCTTTTTCGACCGTCGGCAAAGAAAAATCGGCGAAACCGAAAATCGAAGAAAAGAAAGATTGGAAAAAGTTTTTTGATGCGGCGAATGTAACCGGCGGAATTTACATTTACGATTTACGAAAAAATAAATTTACGATTTACGATCCCAAAAGATTCGACCGACCGTTTGTTCCGGCTTCGACTTCAAAAATTATTCATTCACTGATTTTTCTCGATTCGGGCGCGCTCAAAGATGAAAACGAAATTATTAAATGGGATGGCGTAAAGCGTCCGGTCGAAGCGTGGAATCAAGACCACAATCTACGCTCGGCGTTAAAAGTTTCAGCAGTTTGGTTTTACGTCGAAGCGTCAAAACGCGCCGGACAAGCCGCGATGCAGAAATATTACGACCGGGCGAATTACGGCAATCGAAAGACAAACGGTTTCGGCGTTGATTACTGGAACAAAGGCGATTTACGTATCACGCCGCGCGAGCAAATCGATTTTCTCGTTCGCTTATACGAAAATCGTTTACCGTTTACGCCTTCAACATTGGCGACGGTCAAAGATATTTTAATCAATGAAAAAACCAATAATTACGTTTTGCGGGCAAAAACCGGCTGGTCAAATTCCTACACGCCACAGGTCGGCTGGTTTGTCGGCTACATAACGCGCGGCGCAGACGTTTATTTTTTTGCTACGGAAATTGATATAAAAAAAGACGAAGACGCGGCAAAACGCGCCGAGATTACAAAAAATATTTTGCGAAGTTTAAAAATAATCGAGTAGTTTTCGTTAATTTAATCGCTCAAAACCGACGCTCTTAAATTAAATACTTATGAGAATACAACCCGCAAAATTCTTACGTGGGAAAATAAATCTGCCCGGCGACAAATCCATTTCACACCGCGCCGCGATTCTTTCGGCGATGGCAACGGGCGACGCGCGCATCGAAAATTTTGCGACCAGCGCGGATTGCGCTTCAACTCTTGATTGTTTGCGAGATTTAGGCGTTGAAATCAAAAAGGAAAATAACACGATTTTTATCAAAGGCATCGGCAAAAATGGATTTTCTAAGCCGAAAAACGCGCTCGATTGCGGTAACAGCGGAACGACAATGCGGCTTTTATCGGGCGTTTTGGCGGGACAAAATTTCGATTCGGTTTTAATCGGCGACGAAAGTTTATCGAAACGTCCGATGCGCAGAATTATTGAGCCTTTGATGCAGATGGGCGCAAACATTGAATCGGAAAACAATTGTGCGCCGCTCAAAATTTACGGTAAAAATCCGCTTCGTTCGATTCCTTATAATTTGCCCGTCGCCAGCGCACAAGTTAAATCCTGCATTCTGCTCGCCGGTTTGAATGCGAAAGGCAAGTCCAAAATCCAAAGTCCAAAGTCCAAACTTCGAGTGCCGACTTCGAGAAATCATACCGAGCTGATGATGCGGTATTTGGGTGCGGAAATCGAAGGAGATTTTGTTGAAACGGAAAATGGTTTTGTCGAAGAAATCTCGATTGACGGAAATTCGCAACTCAGCGCAAGAAACTTAAACATTCCTTCGGATATTTCCTCCGCCGCATTTTTTCTCGTCGCGGCGAGTTGTTTGAAAAATTCTGAAATTTTACTGGAAAATGTCGGCTTAAACCCGACGCGCACGGCGATTATTGAAGTTCTGCGAAATTTAGGAGCGGAAATTGAAATCATCAATTCGCGGGAAATCTGCAATGAAACAGTCGGCGATTTGCTGGCGCGCGGTGGTGAAAATTTTGCGTCGAGCGCATTTTCAAATATAATCGGCGGTGAAATTATCGGTAATCTAATTGACGAAATTCCGATTCTGGCAATTTTCGGAACGCAGATTGAAGACGGCTTGGAGATTCGCAACGCTGCAGAATTGCGCGTCAAGGAATCGGACAGAATAAAAGCTGTGGTCGAAAATTTACGGCGAATGAACGCCCGTGTGGAAGAATTTGCCGACGGCTTTCGAGTCGGAAAATCAGAACTAAAAGGCGCAGAGGTTGATTCGTTTGGCGACCACCGAATTGCAATGGCGTTTGCGGTCGCCGCGCTTTTTGCAAAAGGTGAAACGGAAATCGTCGGCGCGGAATGCGCGAGCGTTTCGTTTCCAGAATTTTTCGAGACGCTCGAAATTGCTGCAAGACGGTTTATAAACAATAAATAGACACGGATGACCGCGGATTTAGCGGATTTTCACAGATAATTTTTAAGAATCGGAACACTGATTTGTTAGGATTAATTTAGGATTGATTAATTTGATTTAGAAAAATTAAATCCTAAGCAATCTTAATAAATCTTAAAAAATCAGTGTCCTACATAAAAAGTATTTAAAAAATTCGCGCTAATCTGCCAAATCCACGTTCATCCGCGTCCCGTTTATTTTCACATCTTGACGATTTGATTTTTTGATGGACAATGAAAAGCGCATAGTTTTGACGGGTTTTATGGGTGTCGGTAAATCAACCGTCGCACGCCACCTCGCCAGTATCTTGCAGACGCAGAAAATCGACCTCGACTCAGTTATCGAAGCAGGCGAAAAACAGACGATTGCCGAAATAATTAAGACAGTCGGGTTAATACGTTTTCGCCAAATTGAAACTGAAACTTTGCGAAAAATTTTGACGGAAAACGCCGCGCGAATTCTCGCGCTCGGCGGCGGCGCGTGGACGATTGCGGAAAACCGCCGCCTTATAAAAACTCAAAACTGCACGAGCGTCTGGCTCGAATCGAGTTTTGAACACTGCTGGCGAAATATCAAAGCTTCAAAACGCGAACGACCGCTCGCCGAAAACAAACTTCAAACCAGAAGACTTTTTGACGAAAGACAAGATTTTTACTGTCTGGCGGATTGGCATTTCATCATCAAACCCGATTTAACTTCTTACGAAATCGCAAAAAAAATTGCCGAAGAAGTTTTTTTGATAAAATTTGACTGAAATTTTTTGCAAAATGTTTTAGACTAATTTACCAAATTGAAAGCGACTGGCGAATTTCTCAAAAAAGGTTTGAGAAGTTTTTTAGCGAAAAGCGCAAAATACAGGTAAATTGGTTTTGTGTTTTCAATTTTGGAAATAAAGATACTATTATTTTGAAGTTTTCAGGAGGAAACAGATGAAAATTAGAGTTTTAACAATTATCAGCATAGCGGCGTTTTTATTTTTGGTCGGTTGCCGAGGCGCAGCCAACACCAACACAGCCAACGGCAATATGATGATGAACGGCAATTCGATGGCTAATTCGATGACTGCGCCGATGGCAGACAACGCAGCTAAGAATGCGGTCGAAGCAGCACTGAAAGGTAAGGGTTTTAACAATGTAACGGTTGAAGCCACCACAACGGAAGTTACGATTCGCGGAACTATTCCGAAAGGTAAAATGGCTGAAGTGAATCAAGTAGCTCAAGAAACCGGAAAACGTAAAGTGAATAATCAAGTAATTGAACAATAGTAAAGAAAAAGGAGAAAAAGAATTATGTTAACGAATAAATACCAATCCTTGATTGATATGGCAAACCAACTCGGCATTTCAGGACTCAACGTCAATGAAGAGAACGGCGTTCTGAAAATTGACGGCGTTGCCGGAAGCGCGCAAGCCAAACAACAGCTTTGGGATGAATACGGACGACTCGACCCGGATTATCGTTCGGGCGATTTGGTAATGAACATTTCCGCGCCAGAAGGAAGTTCATCCGGTTCTTCGGGTTCAGGTTCTTCGAGCGGTTCGACTTATACGGTTCAATCGGGCGACACTTTGAGCAAAATCGGCTCGCATTACGGTGTAAGCTGGCAGAAGATTTTTGAAGCCAACCGCGACAAACTTGATGATGCCGACAAAATCCGCCCCGGACAAGAACTAAAGATTCCGCAGGATTAAGAAGTTTTTGAGAAATTTTTTAGGCACTTTGATTTGTTTGCGGTATGCCTGCGAATCAAAGTGTTTTTCTTTTGAAGGAGGTTTTATGCGTTTTATTCTGAACATTTCCATAATCGTTTTATTTTTCGTTTCAATTACAATCGCGCAAGAATTAATTCGAGAGCAAAAATTACAGAAGATTGTCGAGCTAAATAATCAAATCAAGACACTGGAAAAGGATGTTATTTTGCTCAATGCGAAAGATTTAAGAGAAGCACAAAAGGAAGGTTTCGGTGTTTTCAGAATTATGCCGCGAGAAATTTATGACGGAGTTTTTACTATTCGCGGCGGCGCGGCTTATTATTCTTTTACCAACAAGCTGCATAGTTACAACAACATTCCGCAAATTCAATTGGAGGGAAATTCTTTATCCGTCGGTTTTGCTGGCGCGGATTATGGATTTATCGCTGATTTAGAAGAAATTCCGCTTGAGGAAATAACTAAAGAAACCAAAGGCGTGAATTTTTTAATCAATTATCAATCACCAGGCAGTGAACCATTAGCGAGAAGTGAATTTCGTAAATTTATTAAAAACTTTGAAATAGACGGTGTAACCTTCAAACAAAGTGTTGCTGCCGTTGTGGGACGTAGCTATATTTTGCGGGCGATTACCTATAATCAGGCTGATATTGCCGTTGCTTTTAAAGTTCACCGAAAAGACACAGACGGAAGTTTAATAATTTTTTGGAAAAACATAAAGAATTTTGAAACACCAAAACTTGAAAGAAACAAAACTGTTGCAAAAGATTCGGAAACAATCATTGAAACAATAGACAGCAAAACGGCAAATGCTGTGCAGACTGTTTTGATTGAAAAAGGATTATTTAAGGTTGTGGTTGAAGCAACTACAACGGAAGTTATTTTGCGGGGAACTGTGCCGAAAGGAAAAATGGCTGAGGCGGTAATGCACGCACACGAAACGGGCAAAAGAAAAGTTAGAAATGAACTTACTGAACAATAAGAAAAAGCTTGTGCGGTTTATTTCACACAGGCTTTTTTTGAGTTTGTCGAAATTTCCCAATTCATTATTTTTCTCCTCTCTTTTCGGCTTTTTTTATCATCTTGCGAATTTTTTTAAGCTCTTCCGCACTCGCCGGCTTCGCTTCTAAAACGTGCTGAACTAATTTTAGTACCGAGCCGCGAAAAACTTTTTCAATTAAATCAGCGACGAGATTTTTTTGCGTTTCAGTTTCCGCCTGCGCTGCTCGAAAAACGTGCGCCTTATTGGTGTCGTCCCGCTCAACCAAACCCTTTTCGCGCATAATTTGCATTGTCTTCAAAACAGTTGTGTAACCTGTCGGCTTTCGCGCATTGATAACTTCGTGTACTTCTTTTACCGTCGCAGCATCTTTTTCCCACAATACAGCGAGAATTTCAAGTTCGGCAGTAGTTGGTTTGTTTTGTTTAGTCATCTTTGATTCTCCAAACTTACGGGAAGTTTCGTAGTTTGCTAATAACTTTATACGAATGCTTTCGTAGTTGTCAAGAGAAATAATTATAAATGGTTTTCTTTCTTAGCAGTTTGGACTAAAGCGTCAGCTAAAGTTAATCTTTTCATATGTCGCTTGAAACGGATTTTGTTGTCATCGGAAGCGGAATCGCCGGGCTTCGCGCTGCAATCACGCTTGCCGAAAGCAGTGCGCGGGTTACCGTTTTAACAAAGGATAAAACGAGCGAGTCAAACACTGAATACGCGCAAGGCGGTGTAGCAGTTGTTTTGTCTGATGACGACAACGCCGAACTTCACGAAGAAGATACTTTAGTTGCGGGCGCGGGACTTTGCGACGCGGAAGCCGTCGAAATTCTCGTTACCGAAGGTACGAAATATATTCAGGAACTTATCAATTGGGGAACCGAATTTGACCGCGAAGGCGGACGATTGGTTTTTACGCAGGAAGCCGCGCATTCAAGACGAAGAATTCTGCACGCGCACGGTGATTCTACTGGAAAAGAGATTGTCCGCGCCTTGATTGCCCGCGCCCGACAAGAAAAATCAATCGTTTTGATGCCATTTGCCAATACGGAAAGTTTGATTATCGCGGACGAAAGATGTATCGGCGTTCGATTTCTAGATCCGATTCTAAAAGCTCCGCGTGAAATTTTTGCCAAATCGGTAATTCTCTGCACGGGCGGCGCGGGACAATTGTTTTTGCACACGACAAATCCTTCGGTTGCGACCGGCGACGGAATGGCGATGGCATATTTAGCAGGCGCGGAAATGGCTGATATGGAATTCGTGCAGTTTCACCCGACAGCTTTGAGTTTGGATAATGCGCCGCGATTTCTCTTGTCGGAGGCGATGCGCGGCGAAGGCGGAATTTTGCGAAACGCGCAGGGCGAGCGATTTATGTCGCGTTATGATGAAAGATTGGAGCTTGCGCCGCGCGACATTGTTTCCCGCTCGATTGTCGCTGAAATGCGGCGAACCGGAACGCGCAATGTATTTCTCGATATGACCGCGATGGAAGAGGAATTTTTGAAGGAGCGTTTCCCCAAAATTTATGAAACGTGCAAATTTTATAATTTGAATATCGCCAAAGATTTGCTTCCCGTTTCGCCCGCCTCGCATTATTGTATGGGCGGCGTGCGGACGGATTTGCACGGCAGAAGCTCGATAAAAGGACTTTATGCAGCTGGTGAAATCGCCTGCGCGGGAGTTCACGGCGCAAATCGCCTTGCGTCAAATTCCCTGCTCGAAGGTTTGGTTTTTGGTGCTAGAGCGGGTAAAGCAATGATTCAAGATAGTTCAAAGTTCAAAGCTCGAAGTTCAAAGTTGAAAGACGAAAATCCAAAATCCAAAATCCAAAATCCAAAATCGGAAGGAATCTCAACCGCCGTCAGAAAGCGTGTCAAGCGCGTGATGTGGGAGCGCGTTGGAATCTTGCGCGATAAAGAAGGTTTGAAACGCGCACTTCGGGAATTTGAGCAAATCTCGGAGGCAAATCTCGGAACTTCTTCGCGTAATTTTGTCAGCGTTGCAATTTTAGTTACTAAAGCCGCTTTGTGGCGCGAAGAGTCGCGCGGCGGTCATTTTCGCACGGATTTTCCCGAAAGAGAAGAAAGTTGGCGCGTGCATTCGATTCAAAAACTCAACGCGAAAATAATCTCAAGCGAGAAAATCAGTTTTAGGCAGCAAAAATAAACGGCTGCGGTTTTCGATTGAAAACCGCAACCGATAAGTTCAATAATTGAACGATAATGAATTAAGGCGTATCAAATTCATCCTTCATCATTTTCTAAACGCCCGGCATTGCTCTTTTCAATGGTTTAAGCAGTAGAAACAGCACAACCGACATCACCAGAGCCATCAAACCCAGGATGATAAAGAAATTTGATTGATACCAGATGCTCCAGTAAATTCCAATCATCGTCAGTTTGTTGCCGATTGCCGTGGCGACAAACCAACCGCCCATCATCAAGCCGCGCACCTTAATCGGCGCGACTTTCGACACGAGCGATAAACCCATCGGCGACAACATCAGCTCACCCAAAGAGATAATCGCGTATGCCAAAATCAACCAAAACGGTGAAACCTGGAAGAGATACCCGCGCTGCAGAAATTGATTTTGATATTGCGTGGCTTGGCTGGCGGGAATAACTTTTGCTAACTCGTCGGTTAAGGTAACTTTCGCTTTCACGCCGTTCTGTTCCGCTTCGTATGGAAATTTTTTGTCCATCACGACAAATTTCCCGTCGGGGTTTTTGGCAGTGGCGATTTTTTGCAAAGCGTCTTCCGGCACGCCGTCAGCGCGTAAATTGGTCAAAACTCTTTCGTTGATTCGGAACGAGCCGGCGGCAAGTTGTTCGGGTGTCGCTGTTTTGCCTTCGCCGACGGTCGCCGCGAAATACAGCACGAAAAATGACATTGCGGTTAAAAACATACCGATTGCCATTTTTGTCGGCGTTGCCGGTTCAAGCCCGCGCTTGTTAAGCCAACCCCAAAACCAAACGAGCGGAAACGTCAGAGTAATAATCCAAAACGGATTGATGGCGTTGGAGATTGTTCCCGAAACGTCCCAAGCCGTATTATCGTCCGCCCAATAAGTCAGCGTCGAGCCGTTTTGGTGAAAGACCATCCAGAAAACGATGACAATCAGAAAAATCACAATCAACGCCATAATACGTTTCGAGTCGGGAACGGCATTCATCCGCTCTTGACGGGCAGTGTTTGCCGCCGTGTTTCCGCCTTCATCCTGGTGGCTGATGCCGTGCGGCGGCGCGTCAACGGCAGTCGCGGCGGCATCGGCGGCTTGTTCGGCTGAACGAAGCGGATTCTTATTTGTGCCTTCGACAGTATCTTTAAAAAACCACAAAATAGCCACCGAAATCACCATTCCGAAGGCGGCGACGGCAAACGCGGCGTGAAATCCGGCATAGGCTTTAACAATTTCCATCACAATCGGCGCGGCGAACGCTCCGACGTTAATGCCCATATAAAAAATGTTGTAAGCGCGGTCTTTCATTCCGCTTCCTTCCGGGTAAAGGTTGCCGACCATCGTCGAAACATTCGGTTTGAAAAAACCGTTGCCGATAACCAGACAAGTCAGCGCGGCGTAAACCGCCCACATCGCGGGAATCGAAAGCAAACCGTGTCCGAGAATAAAAAATACACCGCCAATCATCACGGCTTTGCGATAGCCCGTAACTTTGTCCGCGATTAAACCGCCGATAAGCGGACTCGCATAAACGAACATCAAATAATTGGCGTAAAGTCCGGTTGCCTGCGCCGGTGTCCAGCCGAAACCTTGGGTCGGGTCTTGAAGATAAAGCGTAAAGAGCGCGAGCATCGAATAAAAACTGAACCGCTCCCACATTTCCGTCGCAAACAGCGCGTAGAGTCCTTTCGGATGTTTATCCACATCGCCGACCGCGCCGATGTTTTCCATAGTTCCAACATTTGCACTCATAAAAATTTTCCTCTGTATAGCTTGATATTTAAAATGAATTGGGCAAAATATAACAGATTACCCGGCTAAAATAAAAGGTTTTATTAAATTGTTTTGAAAAGGGATAAGAAAAATTAAGAAATTATTGTCTTTTTTATGTGCTTTTGTTTTCTGTTTCGTTTTAGCGACCAAAGCGAAGTCGCAAAACTGGGAAGCAACTAGCGGCGCGGAAGTTACGGGAACATTCCGCTACATCCAGAGTTTTATTTGGTTTATTTTGATATAGTTTTAGCATGAGACGCAAAAAGTTATGAAAATGCTCGCCGAAACAAAAGCCTTGAAAGAGTTACAAACCCTCAAATCTACGTATCAGAATTTTATCAAGGCTAATTATGAAAACAACGCGGAAGATTGCCAAACTTGTCCGACAAAAGGCGTGTGCTGTCTCGACGCGCATTTCGTAAATGTTCATATCACAAAACTTGAAGCCGTCGCCATCGGTAAAACGCTCGCATTGTTGAGCGAAGAAAAACAGCGCGAAGTTTACGGGCGCGCCGCAGAAACCGTCAAAAAATATAATTTAAAGACTTCAAGCGACACTTTTTTAAAAACTTTTGCCTGCCCGCTTTTTGAAAAAGGCATCGGTTGTCTGGTTCATTCTTCCGCAAAGCCCGCGCCGTGTATTCAACACGCCTGTTATGAAAACAAAGCGGATTTGCCGCCCGAAAAATTGCAAGAAGATACTGAAAATCAGATTGAAAGATTGAACAGAAGAACTTATGGCAACGCTTTTGTGTGGCTCGCGCTTCCCATTTGGCTCGGTTTGGTAAATCCATTTGAAGAAGAAAATGATGAATTAAGAATGCTGAATGTTTAAGATTTTAATTCATCATTCAGCATTCTTAATTCATCATTTCGAATATCCGTGGTTAATACTTCTTAAAAATAAAACCTTGCGAAGTAATAAAGAATCGGCGCGTTAAAAAGCAGGCTGTCGAGTCTGTCAAGCAAACCGCCGTGTCCGGGCAGAATGCTCGCCGCATCCTTCGCGCCCGCGCCGCGTTTCATCGCGCTCTCGGCTAAATCGCCCAGCACGCCGACCGCCGACATTACGATTGCCAACGGAATTGAAACTTTATACGGCAATTCCGGGAAAAACAGCAAAGTCGAAAGCGCGGCAAATGCGATTGCCAATAAAGTGCCGCCGATAAAGCCTTCCCAGGTTTTGTTCGGTGAGATTTTCAGTACGGGTTTGTGTTTCCCAAAATTTTTCCCGATATAATACGCGCCGACATCCGAACCCATCACGACCAGAAAAAAGAAGCCGAGAAGTTTGGTCGAAAGTCCCGGAAAAGTTTCAAATCCGACGCGCGTCGAAACCAGGAATCCGCCTAAAAATACAACATATAAAACGCCAAAAACAGTCACGCCAACGCCGGTCAGCATTTTGGAAAAGTCTTTTTGAAAACGAAATGTCTGCGTGGCAAGCGTTACAATTAAAAAAAGCGCGAGCGTTAGAAGCAGTAAATCAGGAGCTTTTGTAGGCGCGTCAAAAAGAAAGGCGACAAAAAATGCCGCTGCGCCGAGATACGCGATTGAAGCGTCGGCTTTGAGTTCAAGTTTTTTCGTCAAAGTGAAAAATTCAAACATTCCCGCGACCAGCGCGGCAGCGGCAATTGTCACAAACAGCCAATTCGCCTGCGAAAACTGCGGCAAAAAAGACGGCAGAACGATTGAAAGAATTAAAACGGGAAGCGCGAATAGCGCGGTTATAAGGCGGCTGTTCATAGTAAAGTGTCAGTAGTCAGAAAAAATTCGGTTGCGCTGAATTTTGACTACTTGTTTTCGATTCCTCCGAAGCGGCGTTCACGTTTTTGAAAATCTAAAATCGCTTCAAAAATTTCCCGGCGGCGAAAATCGGGGAAAAGCGTTTCGGTTACATAAATTTCGCTGTAAGCAAGCTGCCACAACAAAAAATTGGAAATCCGCATTTCACCGCTTGTGCGAACCAACAAATCAACTTCGGGCAAGTCGCGCGTATAAAGATTTTGCTCAATGTCGTTTTCGCTCAAATCTTCGACGGATTTGCCGTTTGCCAGTAAATCTTTCACGGCTTCACGGCAAGCCTCGACAATCTCGGCGCGACCGCCGTAATTGAGCGCAATGCTTAAAATCGTGCCTGTATTTGCGCCGGTTTTTTCGGTTGCGCCGGAGATTTCTTTCTGCACTGATTTGTCCAAGCCTTCTATTTTTCCGATTGCCTGAAACCTGATGTTTTGCCGATGAATTTCCTTTAACTCGCTTCGCAAATAATGCTTGAGCATCTGCATCAAGCCCGCAACTTCCGTTTTGGGACGTTTCCAATTTTCGGTTGAAAAAGCATAAAGCGTAACGGCTTTCAAGTTTAAACGCGCGCTCGTATCCACAATTGCGCGAACCGATTCGACACCGGCGCGATGCCCGAAAATTCTCTGCTTTCCACGCTGTTTCGCCCAGCGTCCGTTGCCGTCCATAATTATCGCAACGTGCTGCGGAAGACGCGCAAAATCTATCGCCGCCAGCATTTCGGCTTCTTCGGAATTCGGCTTGATGATTTCACAAAAATTCCCGTGCATTTTCTTAATAGGTCGCGGACAAACGCAGACTAAGCGGATTTTCGCGGGTAAATCTTTTGTGAAAATATAAACAGTTAGTTTTATTTTTATAAAAACCAGCGTCAATCCGCCAAACCCGTGTTTATCCGCGTATTATTTCTTTTTCCCGAACTTCTACAATTGCTTCCGCATTGATTTTGCCGTAAATGTGCGGGTAATTTTTGCCGCCGGTTGAAGGCTCATTGACAAGTTTCGACGTTAGCTTTTCAGTTTCGATTTCCAAAATCAAAACTCTCTCCGCGTCTTTGTAATAGCGACGCAAAACCGTTTCGAGCTGCCCGGCAAAACTGCAATGAATAAAACCTTCGGTTTTTAAGCTGTCGGCTTCGTAGAACTTTTTGTCTTTGAATTTTCCCCAAACTTCGGGCAAAACAACATGGTAAATCAGCATTTTAATCTGTCGAGTCGGCAACGGCTTTTTGCAGTTCCAAAAATTTTTCGCTCACAAAAGGATTGAGCTTTTTTGCAAAATTCTGGTTTAAACTCTTTATTTTTATAAGTTCCTGCACGTCCGCTAAATCTTTAAGGCGATGCGGCGCGGTCATTCCGGATGCGAGTTTCAGTTCGACGAGTTTTTCCAAAGATAAAGTTTTTATGCCGTCAATCTCAATTTCGCTTTCATCGGGATTTGGAAATCGAACGGGTTTCGGCTTTCCGTCGCCGGGAAATTCACCCGCCGTAATTATTTCAATCGTAACGTTTTCTTGTGCCGTTCTGAACTTTCTCGTCGCGCCTTCAAACGCCGGACGGTAACCGAGACCGACTAATTCTTTTCTAAATTTTTCCAAACCTTCGGGCGTTAAAAGCAAGTCAATGTCTTCGGTAAAACGCCGATAGCCGTGTTGATTAAGTGCAACCGCGCCGATGACGTTGTAATCGATTTCTTTTTTGGCAAGGTCATTTACTACGCGCCGGAGAGTTTCATTTAAGATTCCTTCGCCCATAAAAAATCGCAAGCCTTCCTGATACGCCAAAACAGGCGAAGCTATAACTTGTTGAAAATCCGTTCTCATTTGTAGCCAACTTTGAGCAGCGTCAAACCTTGCGCAGGTGCGGTTGCTCCAGCTAAATCTCGATTACCGCCGACGATTGCCGTCTGAATTGTATCAAAATCCTTTTCGCCGCGCCCGACTTCGAGTATCGTTCCCACAATCGAGCGCACCATATAACGCAAAAAACCGTTTGCAGAAATGCGAAACTCGATTATCGAAGCGTTGGCGCGCGCGTCCCAAACTGATTCGACCGTAAAACTTTTAATGACTCGCACCCGATTTTCGACATCCGAACGCGCCGCCGAAAATGCCGTCCAATCGTGTTCGCCCAAAAAAAGCCGCGCCGCGTCGTTCATTCTGCCGACATCGAGCGGGCGCGATTCGTGATGCGCGTAACGCAGCCAGAACGGAGACATTACCGGCGCATTGACAACGCGATAAACGTAAGTTTTAACTTTGGCGGAAAACCTCGCGTGAAATTCGTCTGCCGCCTTTTCGACATTCAAAATACGCGCGTCGCGCCCCAAATTACCGTTAATCGCCACGCGCAATTTGTCGGGCGTAAAAGCGCGATTGAGGCGAATGCTGGCGACTTGACCTTCGGCGTGAACTCCCGCGTCCGTTCTGCCAGAGCCGACAACGTGAACTTCCGCGTCTTCCAAAAGACTCAAGGTTCGTTCGAGTTCGCCCTGCACCGTGCGCTGATTTTCCTGCACCTGCCAGCCGTGAAAATCTGTGCCGTCGTATTGAATCAACAACTTAAAATTCATTTTGAAACTCTACTGCCCGGTTTTAATGCGATTTCGCCTTGCTTGCACATCGGGCAATCTTCAGTTTTATAGCTTGGAACTTCTAAAGCAACAAGCGCAATTCGCGGAACACCGACATCGGCTTTTCCGTTTGAACGGTCAATAATCGAAGCCGCGTTTGTTACTTTCGCACAGCGCGTTTCGAGTGCTTCGATACATTCGCGAGTCGAGCCGCCGGTTGTAATAACGTCTTCGACAACCAAAATCTTTTCATTTTCTTTCACCGAAAAACCGCGCCGCAAAGTCATCGCGCCGTTTTCGCGTTCCGTCCAAATGAAGCGAATGTTTAAGGCTTGCGCGACGGCGAAACCGATTATTAAACCGCCGATTGCGGGCGAAGCGACCGTATTGAATCGTTCGCCGTTAAAAGTTTCCGCAATTGCTTTTCCGAATTCCGCCGCATCCTGCGGATTTTGCAAAGCCAAAGCGCATTGTAGATAATTCGGGCTGTGCAAACCGCTCGACAAAATAAAATGTCCTTCAAGAAGCGCGTTTGTTTGCCGAAAATGTTCTAAGATTTCTTCTTGCGTCATTAAAGTTTTTGAACGGTAAAATCTTCAACAAAATTAAGCCACATTTTCCGCATTTCTCAAAATTCAATTTCAAGGTTAAAATGCTTGTTTCGTTTTAATTTTGCATTTTTAATTTTTAATTTTTAATTGATTTTTATGTTACAAGCCGGAATCGTGGGACTGCCGAATGTCGGAAAATCTACTTTGTTTAATGCTTTGACAGCGCAGGAAGCCGCGCTCGCCGCTAATTATCCTTTTGCCACGATTGAGCCGAATATCGGCGTTGTCGCCGTGCCGGACGAACGTCTTCCGGTTTTGGAAAAGATGAACAAAGCGCAAAAGACGATTCCCGCGACGGTTGAATTTGTTGATATTGCGGGACTCGTGCGCGGCGCGTCGAAAGGCGAAGGTTTGGGCAATCAGTTTCTTGCGAACATCCGCGAAACCGATGCCGTTATTCAGGTTGTACGCTGTTTTGAAGACGACAATATCATACACGTCGAAGGCTCGGTTAATCCGATTCGGGATATTGAAACGATTCAAATCGAATTGGCTTTAGCGGATTTGGCATCGGTTGAAAAAAGGCGCGATAAAGCGCAGCGCGGCGCGAGAAGCGGCGATAAAGTCGCCAAAGCCGAACTTGAAGTTTTAGACAAAATTCATCCGGTTTTGGAAGAAGGAAGACCGGCGCGTGCCGTCGAATTGACAAAAGAGGAAAAGGCAATTGCCAAACAATTCTTTTTGCTTTCAACCAAACCGACAATTTACGCGGCAAATGTTGACGAAGAAACCTTACTAAATCCCGACGAAAACGCGCACGTCAAAACTGTTAAAGAACATGCCGCACAGGAAAATGCCGAAGTCGTCATCATTTGCGCCAAACTCGAAGCCGAACTCGTCGCGCTCGAACCGGAAGAACGCTTGGAATTTCTGGCGGATTTGGGCGTAACGTCGAGCGGTGTTGACAAACTTATCAAATCGGCTTACAAAATGCTCGGTTTGATGAGTTTTTTAACGGCGGGCGAAAAGGAAGTTCGCGCATGGACAATTCCCGTCGGAACAAAAGCACCGCAAGCGGCGGGCGAAATTCATTCGGACATCGAACGCGGTTTTATTCGCGCCGAGATTGTCGGCTACGACGATTTAATCGGCGCAGGCTCAAACGCGGCGGCGCGTGAAAAAGGGTTGACCAGACTCGAAGGTAAAGATTATGTGATGCAGGAAGGCGACATTGTTAATTTTAGGTTTAACGTCTAAAATTCTTGGGCTTTTTCGTGCTTTACTGATATTATTTTTAAGCAATAGCGTAAGTTTTCACGACAAAATACAAAAAAAATCGTTGCCGCTTCGCTGGTCTTCTGGATGAGCGGAATTTTGTTTTTGTTTTGTTGTGAATCATCAAAAGTTCAGGCGGCGGAAGCAGAAAGTTGTCCGCTTGCCAAAATAAATCATTGTTCCAAACAAACCGCAAATGAAAATAATTTAACATTAGCTTCCGTTCAATCCGAACAGCAGGCATTAGATTGTTGTCGGTTTTTGCCGCTGGTTTTCAACAATTCAATAAAGATTGAAAAAACTCAAAAGGTTGGAACGACGGTCGCAAACGTGAAAGTTTTACAGTGTGAATTTTCAATCATAAACCGAGAATTCCCCGCACAGAAAACTTTTCGTCCGGTTATTATAAATCGAGAAAATACGCATCTTAAAAATTGTGTTTTCAGAATTTAAAAAGAAAGTCCGAACGTTTTTCACGTCAAACTCATCAGAAGTTTGATAAAATCTTGGGCTTATTTTTTTAAATTTAGAGGAAACAAAAATGAAGAAAAAAATTCTGTTAGCAATCTCCGCAATGTTTATTTTAATTTAATGCTTGGCATTGTGGCTTTTGCCGTAAATCAATCGAACAATTCGAGTAAAACAGCGGCTGATTCGTGCGCGATGAAAGGAATGGACGCGCAAACTGCCGACGGTCAAGCAAAAACTTCGTGCTGCGGTATGGACAATTGCTGCTGCAAAGGCGATTCCTGCCCGATGAAATCGTCGGGTGAGAATGTTTCGGCAAGCTGCTGTTCGTGCTGCGGCGATTCTTGTCCGATGAAAAGTAATGAATCGGCAAGTGTTGCTACGCAAAACGCAACGGCTGCCAGCGGCGAGAGTTGCTGTAATGGCGGCGCGTGCTGCAAAAGCAAGAAAAGTTAAAAACTAAACTCTAGTTTTTTACAAGCTAAAGACGGCATAGATTAAATCTGCGCCGTCTTTATTTTTGCAAACTTTCGGTTATAAATTCAAGCAATTTGAATTTTCGCTGGTGTCGGTTTGGTTTGAAGAAACTTAGGCGAAAATAATGTTAGTTTGAAGTTATTAAATCGCCTTATTAAATATCTTTAGCGTATTCATCAAACGCGCTCTTTATTGCCGGAACTTTTTCTATATAATGAAATAGTGCATAATAAAAACTATTTTTAATCGTTTGATTTCAGCCATTTTATAAGAGGTTTTAGAATTTAACTTGAGAAACACCGCCGACCAACAGATGCTTTTTGCGTTTGGAGTCAATCACAAAACCGCACCGATTGAGGTTAGAGAAAAATTATACATCCGCGAAGAGGAAATTCCCGCGCTGCTTCGGCTTCTGAAGCAAACCTTGTCGGAGTGTGTGGTTTTGTCAACCTGCAACCGCACGGAAATTTATGGCGTGTGCGATTCTGCTGAAATTGATTTGGATTATTATAAAAGCCTCGTTACAAACTTCAAAAACGCTGCCGATACAGTCGAAAACGAACATTTTTTCACGCTTATTTCCTGCGCCGCGTGCCAGCAGCTTTTCAAAGTCGCTACCAGCGTTGATTCCAAAATCATCGGCGACACGCAAATTTTGCAGCAATTAAGAAATGCTTATTTTGTCGCTAAAGATAACGCTTCGACCGGAAAAATTCTTAATCAGCTTTCGCAACGCGCCTTTAAAATCGGCAAGAAAAGTTACACCGAAACTTCGATTCACAAAGGCGCGGTTTCGATAAGTCTGGCGGCGGTTGAACTCGCGCAGGAAATTTTCGGTTCGCTCAAAGATAAATCGATTTTAATCGTCGGCGCGGGTGAAACCGCAAAATTGACAGCCGAATGTTTGATAAAAAAACAGGTCGGGAAAATTTTTATCACTAACCGCACACGCACGCACGCCGAAGAACTTTTAGCAAATCTTCACAAAAACTATTATTTTGACAGCGAATTCGTTGATTTTGCAGATTTCAAAAATCATTTGAATGAAACGGATATTGTCATCAGTTCAACAAGCTCGAGCGATTATGTTCTTGACCGGAAGGATTTTGCCGCGCAGGAAAACAAAATTCTCTTGCTTGATATTGCGATGCCGCGCGACATAAATCCTTTAGTTTCGGAAAACGAACGCGTAATTTTGCGAAACATTGACGATTTACACCAGATTGTTGACCGTAATTTCCGGCGCAGAAACGACGATTTGCCGCACGTCAAAAAAATTATTATGAAGGAAATGGGTGATTTTCTGACCTGGTATTATTCGCTGCCGCTTTTGCCCGTTTTCCAGAAAACATTTTCCAAACCCGACCGCGCGACGATTGATGAAATTTTGAAAATTAAGACGTTTCTCATCGAAAATGTTTCCGAACTGCACAAAATGGCGATGCGAAGCAACGGCGACATCAAAGACGATTTACAAAATCACATTCAACTGGTGCAAAAATTACAAACGATGAAAGCGGCGGCATTTGAGGTTTTAGATGCGTGAAGTCAACCTGATTATCGGCTCGCGCGGCAGCGAACTTGCGCTCTGGCAGACGCATTTCGTCAAGGAAAAACTCGAAGAACTTTTTCCCGAAATAAAGCTCGAAGTAAAAATTATCAAAACTACCGGCGATAAAATGCTCGATGTCGCGCTGGCGAAAATTGGCGATAAAGGTTTATTTACCAGACAGATAGAGACTGCCCTGCTAAATAGAGAAATTGATTTGGCGGTTCACAGTCTTAAAGATTTGCAAACTGTTCAGCCAACAGGTTTGATGATTGGCGCGGTAACGGTGCGAGAATTGGCGAACGATTGTTTAATTTCCACAAAGTATTCGTCAATCGACGACCTGCCGCGAGGCGCAAAAGTCGCTACAGGGAGTTTGCGCCGCAAAAGTCAGCTTATGCATTACCGTTCGGATTTAGAGATTTTTGAAATCAGAGGAAATGTTCCGACACGTATCAAAAAGTTTGAAGAATCTGATTTGGATGCGATGATTCTTGCCTACGCGGGCGTTCACCGCTTGAATCTCGATTCGTATATCAAACAAATTATTCCGCCGGAAATCATGCTGCCCAGCGTCGGTCAGGGCGCGATGGCGATTGAAATCAGAAGCGATGACACGGAAATCAAACGGCTTTTGCAAGTATTGAACGACGAAAGCACGAATTTCTGCGTTGTTGCCGAAAGAAGTTTTTTGCGGATGCTCGAAGGCGGATGTCAAGTTCCGATTGGGGCAAACGCTTTTTTGGAAAACGATAAAATTTATCTCGAAGGAATGGTAGGAAACTTGAACGGAAGCATAAACCTGCGCGGTTCGATTTCCGGCGATAAAAAAGACGCGGCTGATTTGGGAAAACGGCTGGCAAAAAATTTAATCAAAAAGGGCGCAAACCAATTGCTGGAGATGACCAGAGAAACAGTCGAAAACACAGAGGAAGCAGTAATTTGAAAAGGTCGCCGCTCATTTTAGTCGTTCGTGAATTTGATAAATTCAGTTCACTATTGACGGAAAATGGTTTTGAAGTTGTTAATTTTCCAGCAATTCAAATTTTGTCGATTGAAGATTTCGGCGAATTTAATAAAACGATTGACTGTTTGGAAAATTATGACGGCTTGTTTTTCACAAGTCCGAAAGCGGCAGGCGTTTTTTTGAAAAATTTTGAAAACAAAGAAAAAGATTTTCGCGGAAAAGTTTATGTTCTTGGGAATCGGGCAAAAGCATTATTTGAAAACACGAACTTTAAAGTCCTTTTTCGCGCAGACGTAAATACCGCCGAAGAATTTATAAATTCTTTTGATGAAAGCGAGTTTGCCGGTAAAAAATTTCTTTTTCTAAAAGGCGATAAAAGTTTGCGGACAATTCCCGAGCTTTTGAATGATAGTGCAATTGTTGATGAAATTGTCGTTTATCGAACAATTGAAAACACAATCAACGAAAGTTTGAAAAATGAAATCAGCGGCAGGTTTTCAAAAGGTGAAGTTGATTTGATTTGCTTTTTCAGTCCATCGGGAGTTGAAGTTTTTGTAAAAACATTCGACAGATTTTTACCAAACAATATAAAAATCGCGGCAATCGGCACGACGACGGCAAAAAAAGCCGCTGAAAATAATTTAAAGGTTGAATTTGTTTCTCCAAACGCGAACGTCGAAGATTTCGCGTTTGGATTGATTGATTACATAAAAAGCATTGAGTAAAGATTCCGTATTTATCAGAGCCTGCAAACGTGAGGAAACGGAGCGCACGCCCGTTTGGATTATGCGACAAGCGGGACGTTATTTGCCCGAATATCGAGCGATTCGTGAGAAAACCGATTTTCTCGGTTTGTGCAAAACGCCGGAATTGGCGAGCGAAGTTACCGTACAGCCGGTTGATATTATCGGCGTTGACGCGGCGATTTTGTTTTCCGATATTTTGGTGATTCCCGAAGCGATGGGAATGCGCTTGGAAGTCATCGAATCAAAAGGTCCGATTTTCGACAACCCGATTAGAAGCGCGGAGCAGATAAATTCTCTCGATACGGAAGGTGTAACCGAAAGACTTTCTTATGTGATGGACGCGATAAAATTGACGAAAGAAAAACTCAACAATCGTGTTCCGCTCATCGGTTTTTCCGGCGCGCCCTGGACGCTGGCGTGTTATATGGTCGAGGGCAAAGGCTCGAAAAGTTTTGACGTTATCAAAAGTTTTATTTACAACGCCCCCAAAGCCGCGCACGAGCTTTTACAGATTTTAGCTGATTCGGTTGTTGATTATTTGAACGCGAAAATTCGCGCTGGCTGCGATGCCGTGCAGATTTTCGACACCTGGGCGGGAATTTTGTCGCCTTGGGATTTTGAAGAGTTTTCACTGAAATACATCAAATATATTTGCGAGAATCTGGAAACAAACGGCGCACCCGTGATTGTTTTTGCCAAAGGCGTGAACTCACTGCAAAAGCTGGCTGATTTGAAATGCGATGTTTTAGGCGTTGATTGGACAAAAGATATTGGCGAAGTTCGCGCTGAAGTAGGCGATACAAAAGCCGTTCAGGGAAATCTTGACCCATGCGTATTGTTTGCGCCGCAGGAAAAAATCGAAGCGGAAACCGAACGAATTTTGTCGAAATTCGGACACGGTTCGGGACACATTTTTAATCTCGGACACGGAATTTTGCCGAAAACGCCGGTCGAAAATGCCAAGTATTTTGTCAACCGCGTCAAAGAACTAAGCATCAAATATCACAAATAAAAGCAGTAAAACAATGAGTAATTTTAACGAAATTGATATTGATGTTCTGAAGAAGTTCAATCAGCCGGGACCGCGTTACACTTCGTATCCGACCGCGCCGCTTTTTTCGCCCGATTTTACGGCGGAAGATTTCAAAAACGAAGTAATCAACACCAATTCCGAATCGAACTCGTCCGACCTTTCGCTTTATTTTCACTTTCCTTTTTGCGAATCGCTCTGTTACTTTTGCGGCTGCAATATGATGGTTTCGCGTGACCGCCGCTTGATTCGTGAGTATAACGAATATCTTAAAAAGGAAATTGATTTAATCACGCCGCTTATTTCCAAACGCAGAAAAGTATCGCAAATGCATTGGGGCGGCGGAACGCCTTCGTATCTTCTTCCCGAAGAAATCCGCGACATCGGCGCGTTTATCAAATCGAAATTCGTGTTTGCCGAAGACATAGAAGCGAGTGTCGAGATTGACCCGCGCGGTTTGACGTTTGAACATATGCAGGCGTTTCGGGAAATCGGTTTTAACCGGACGAGTTTCGGTGTACAGGATTTTAATTTGCAGGTTCAGGAAGCAATTAACCGTGTTCAAAGCGAAGAAATCACCAGACAAACCGTCGAATGGGCGCGTGAACTCGGATTTAAAAGCGTAAATCTTGATTTAATTTACGGTTTGCCGTATCAAACTCTAAACTCATTCGCTGAAACAGTTGAAAAAATTATAGACATTTCTCCGAACCGCATTGCCGTTTTTAATTACGCGCACGTTCCGTGGCTCAAGAAACATCAAAACGTAATTCCCGCAGAAGCTCTGCCGTCGCCTGACGAGCGACTTAATATCTTCAAAATGACGATTGAAAAATTAATCGGCGCGGGTTATGAATACATCGGTCTCGACCATTTCGCCAAACCGGACGATGAATTATCAATCGCACAGAAAAACAACACTTTATATCGTAATTTTCAAGGTTATTCGACCAAAGCCGGTTGCGACGTTTATGCTTTTGGTCTTTCGGCAATCAATCAATTTCAAAATATCTACGCGCAAAATTTAAAAAATCTGAAGGATTATTATAAACGAGTTGACAGCAACGAAGCCGCGACCAACGTTGGTTACCGGATGACTTTCGATGACCACGTTCGCAAGGAAACGATTATGCAGTTGATGTGTCATCTGGAAATTAATAAAAGCGATATTGAAGCGAAATTCAATATCAATTTTGAAGATTATTTTGCTGAAGACATCAAAAAATTAGACGTTTTTATCGCGGGTGGATTGCTTGAAAACGACGTGGATAAAATCAAAATCGTCGGTTCTGGAATTTTGATTATCAGAAATGTGGCGATGTGTTTCGACGCTTATCTCGATAAAATGATGAAGGAAAAACCTGTTTTCTCGAAGACGGTTTAGTCTTTAATTTTACAAATTGGTGTAGTGGCAGGTCTTGTGCCTGCCCAAAGCGACGGATTGTCGCTCAATAATATTCAAATTGGATTTTGTCGAAATGAATTTTCGCTTCGCTCATCGAGCAGGCACAAGACCTGCCACTACAGTTGTTTCGGAATAAAATTGATATGCAGAAAAAAATCGGTGTAGTTTTATTAAATCTCGGCGGACCTGATTCACTCGAAGCGGTCGAGCCGTTTCTTTATAATTTGTTCGTTGACCCGGATATTATCAATTTTCCGGGAAGTTTTTTGTTTCGCACGGGCTTGGCGAAACTGATTTCTTCAAAACGGCATCCGAAAATTCAAGAGCAATACAAACAAATCGGCGGCAAATCTCCGCTCAAAGATTTTACGCTCGGACAGGCGCGGCTTTTGGAAGAGAAATTGAACAAGAAATTTCCCGCAAAAGTCTATGCGGCGATGCGTTACTGGCATCCGTTCACAGAGGAAACTTTGGACGCGCTCGAAAAGGACGGCATCACGAAAGTAATTTTGCTGCCGCTTTACCCGCAGTATTCCAAGGCGACGACCGAATCGAGCCTTAAGGAATGGAAAAAACAAATCGCTATGCGCCCGAACGCGCCAAAAATAGAATGGAGTTTAATAGAATCTTATTACGATTTTCCACTGTATATTGACGCTTTTGTCGAGCGCGTCAATCAAGGTTTGGAAAAGTTTTCCGCTGATGAAAGAGCCGACGTTCAAATACTTTTCAGCGCGCACGGAACGCCAATGAAACTCGTCCGCGAAGGCGACCCGTATTCCGGTCATATCTGCGAAACGGTAACCGCCGTGATGAATCAGGGCGGCTTTAAACAAAAACACCATCTGTGTTTTCAATCGAAAGTCGGACCGCAGAAATGGTTAACGCCTTCGACACCGACGACGATTGAAAATTTGGCGAAACAAGGCGTAAAAAAAATGCTCGTCGTGCCGATTGCGTTTGCCTCAGACCACTTGGAAACGCTGTTTGAAGTCGGCATCGAATTCAAACATCTCGCTACCAAAGCGGGCGTTCAGCAGTTTGAAGTTACCGAGGGCTTGAATTATTCCGAGAAATTTATCGACGCGCTGGCGCAGTTGGTTTTTAACAAAGCGGAAAATTTTGAAACGAAAACTGTTTCGTTGGCAAGCAACTGAAATTTGTCAAAGGAAGCGTGCTGAATATAGTGTCGAACAATTGATATTAGAATTACTAAGGTAAAATTCAAGATTGGTATATTTATGAAACAAGTTTTCCTTCTATCAATCATCTTTACTTTGTCGCTTACTCATTGTTTAGCTCAAGGGAGCAATTCGCTTTTTCCAATTATTGTTAAAGGAAAATGGGGATTTAGCAACCGGATAGGTAAAATAGTAATTAAGCCTCAATTTGATGGAGCGGGAAAATTCAAAAATGAATTAGCTGTGGCATCAAAAGGTAAGATACGTGGTTATATTAATGAAAATGGAGAGTTTGCAATCCGAACGCCGCCGCAGATTGATTTATTTGGAGAATTTTCAGAAGGTCTTGTCCCAATCAGCCAAAATAATAAATACGGTTATATGAATAGAAAAGGAGAGATAGTTATTCTTCCGCAATATATTTATGCCGGTGATTTTTCAAACGGAAGGGCACGGATTCGTGTGGAGAACGGATTCGGCTTTATCAACGAAAGCGGAACTCTCGTTACAAAGCTGTATAAAAGCGCATTCGATTTTTCGGAAGGACTTGCCAACATACAAATCAATGACAAGATGGGTTACATAGACGCTTTTGATAAAATTGTTATCCAACCGCTCTTTGACGGCGCAGATAAATTTTCGGAAGGTTTGGCTGCTGTAAGCATTGACGGAAAACGGGGCTTCATTAACAAAAGCGGCGAGGTTATTATTGCTCCTCAGTTTGATTATACTACTCCTTTTTCGGAAGGATTGGCAGCAGTAGAAACGAACGGAAAATGGGGTTATATAGATAAGACAGGACATTTTGTAATTGAACCGCAATTTAACATCGGTCATAATTTTTCCGAAGGACTGGCTTCCATACAAATCATCAATAAATGGGGCTACATAGATAAAACCGGAAAGATTGTGATAGAGCCGCAGTTTGAAGAGGCATATCCTTTTGAAGGCGGGGCTGCAACAGTTTATTTAGGCAGGTGTGAAATCAATGAACGAACACCAAAGTCTCAAAAACCTTGTAAATTAGGCTATATCGACAGAACGGGTAAATATATTTGGAAGCCGTCAAATTAGTTTTAACAACGAAATCTAACAACTCATTTAGTCGGTCATTCGGTAACTGTTTTAAATAAAATCAAAACGCTCTCTATGGTTTAATGATGAAAAAGGTTTGCGTCATCGGCGGCGGAATTTCGGGGCTTTGCGTCGCTTACCGGCTCAAGAAAAAAGGCGTTGACGTTCGGCTGATTGAACGAAATGCGGTTTGCGGCGGGAATATTCAAACCGAACGGGACGGCGATTTTTTGATTGAATGTGGACCGAATTCGACGCTTACGTCCGCGCACTTGTTTGAACTCGTTGTGGAACTCGGTTTGCTTGATGAAATCGCTCCGGCAAGCGCGACTGCGAAAAAGAGATATATTTTGAAAGATGGCAAACTGCGACCTTTGCCTTTGAAAATCGTCCAAATCGTCGGAACTGATATTTTATCAACCAGAGCGAAACTAAAACTTCTGCGCGAACCGTTCGTCAAAAGCAAATCACCCGAAAATGAATCGGTCGCCGAATTTTTCAGGCGCAGGCTTGGGCAGGAAGTCGTAGACTTTGCGGTTGACCCGTTCGTGTCGGGAATTTTCGCGGGAAGTCCTGACAAATTAAGTGTCAAATCCGCTTTTCCGGCTCTTTTCAAAATGGAAGTAGATTACGGCAGCATTTTGAAAGCGTCCGTGTTCGGCAAAAAGGAAAAGCCGGGCAAATTTGTGCCGAAAGGAATTTCACGCACCGTTTCGTTCAAAAACGGTATGCAGACTTTGACCGATAAATTGGCAGAAAACCTCCCGGGTGAAATCAGAACGGAAACGGAAGTCGAACAATGTATGACGGATAATGGAAAATGGAAACTCAAAACGAACGACGAGGAAATAAACAGTAAATTGTTTGATGCGATTGTTGTTGCCACGCCTTCGTTTGTTGCCGCGAAGTTGATTGAAAATCTTGATGGCGAACTTTCGCAAAAATTGAGCGAAATTTATCATCCGCCGCTTGCCGTGATTGTTTCGGCTTATCGAAAAGAAGATTTGAAGAAAGATTTGGACGGCTTCGGTTTTTTGATTCCGAAAGTCGAAAATAGAAAAATTCTCGGAAGTCTCTGGAGTTCGGTTATTTTTGAAAATCGCGCGCCGCAAGACGTTCATCTTTTAACGACGTTCGTCGGCGGTGCGCGAAACGCTGAACTTTTCGACAAATCCGATGATGAGTTATTTCAAATTGCGCGGGAAGAACTCGATTCAATTTTGGGTTTGAAAGGCGAGCCGGTTTTTCAAAGAATCAAACGCTGGAGAAAAGCAATTCCGCAATATAATCTCGGATATGAGAGAATTACCGATTCGATTGAAAAATTCAAAAAGGAAAACGCGGGATTTTTCTTTTGCAGTAATTTTTACCGCGGAATTTCGGTCAGCGACTGCATCAAAAGCAGTACAACTGTGACCGAAGAAGTTTTAGAGTTTTTGAAGAAATAAGCACTCACACAAAAATAGATTCAAGCGTTTTGAGTTTCGCCTTCAGGCGGCGACACACCAAACAAAAGCCTGTTAAAGCAGGAACTCAAAGCGTAGCCGAAAGTTTTAGTTGAACTTAATTTTGTGTGAGTGCTTAAGAGTAAATATCCACAGATAAACACAGATGAAATTGTAAATAGAGAACCATAAATCGTGAATAGAAAACGAAAACTATTTGCGATTCATTTATAAAATATCTGTGTTCATCTGTGTTTATCTGTGGACAAATAATTATATTTAAGTTTTATCAATGAACAATTTTAACCGTCCGAATTTTCCCGTTTCGCGTTTGCGCCGACTTAGAAAAACTTCCGCGCTCCGAGATATGTTTCGGGAAACTCGTTTGTCGAAAGAAGACTTTATCTATCCGTTATTTGTTGTCGAAGGCGAGAAAATTAAGAAGGAAATTGGCTCGATGCCGGATAATTCTCAAATGTCGGTTGACAACATTTTGCGTGAGTGCGAAGAATTGCAAACTCTCGGCATCAATTCGATTTTGCTTTTCGGAATTCCCCGAACAAAAGACGCGGTCGGTTCGGGCGCGTATGACGCGAATGGCATTATTCAAAAAGCCTTGCGCGGTATAAAAAAAGAATTCCCTGGAATGCTTGCAATAACGGACGTTTGTTTGTGCGAATACACCTCGCACGGGCACTGCGGCGTAGTTGAAAACGGTTTTGTGCAAAACGATAAAACGCTTGAACTCCTTGCGAAAGAAGCGTTATCACACGCCGAAAACGGAGCGGATATAATCGCGCCGAGCGATATGATGGATGGGAGAGTCGCGGCGATTCGGCAAAAATTGGACGAAAACGGTTTTTCTGAAACGCCGATAATGGCTTATTCGGCAAAATTTTCGTCGGCGTTTTACGGACCTTTTCGGGAAGCGGCGGAATCCGCGCCGCAGTTTGGCGACCGTAAATCATATCAAATGGATTTCGGAAATTCCGATGAAGCGATGCGCGAAATTGCTCTCGATATTCAGGAAGGCACTGACATTGTGATGGTTAAACCCGCGCTTTCTTATTTGGATTTAATCAGACGCGCTAAAGATAATTTTAATGTTCCGATTGCGGCTTACAACGTCAGCGGCGAATATTCAATGATAAAAGCGGCGGCGGAACGCGGCTGGATTGATGGGGAAAAAGTGATGTTAGAAGTTTTGACTTCAATAAAACGCGCAGGCGCGGATGTAATTATCACTTATTTTGCCAAAGAAGCAGCGAAAATAATTTAATAAATTAAAGGAAAATCAAACAGGATAGACAGGATAAAAATTAGTGAATAACTAATAACGGAAAGTGAACAATTTTTCGTTTTTCACTTTTCGAGTCCTGTTTATTTTAATACTAAATAAAAAGAGCAATTATAAAAATGGACACTTCAAAAAGCAGTAAATTATTTGCGGAAGCGCAAAAACATCTTCCCGGCGGTGTAAATTCGCCGGTTAGAGCATTCAAATCTGTCGGGCGCGACCCGCTTTATATCAAAAAGGCGAAAGGCTCGCGCATTACGGATGTTGACGGAAATGAGTTTGTTGATTATATCGGCTCCTGGGGTCCGATGATTCTCGGACACGCCCAAGTGGATGTCGTCAAATCTATTCAAAGAGCCGCTGAGAGCGGCACTAGCTTTGGCGCGAGCAATATAAAGGAAATACAACTTGCCCTACTCATCAAAAAATTCGTGCCGTCGGTGGAAATCGTCCGAATGGTCAATTCCGGCACGGAAGCGACGATGAGCGCGATGCGCCTTGCACGCGGTTTTACGGGGCGCGAGAAAATTATTAAGTTTGAAGGCTGTTATCACGGACACGGCGATTCATTTTTGAGTCGCGCCGGTTCGGGCGTGGCGACGCTTGGTTTGCCGGACAGTCCGGGCGTGACAAAATCAACCGCCAAAGATACGCTCAACGCGAAATTTAACGATATAAAATCGGTGGAAGATTTAGTCGAGCAAAATAAAGGCGAAATCGCGGCGGTTTTTATCGAGCCGGTAGCGGGAAATATGGGCTGTGTTCCGGCTGACAAAAAATTTCTGCAATCTCTGCGAGAGCTTTGCACGGCGGAAAAAATTCTCTTGATTTTTGATGAAGTAATGACGGGTTTTCGCCTTGCAAAAGGCGGAGCGCAGGAAATTTATAATATCAAGCCTGATTTGACGGCGTTCGGAAAAATTATCGGCGGCGGACTTCCCGTCGGAGCTTACGGCGGAAGAAAAGATATTATGGAAATGATTGCTCCTTCAGGCGCGGTTTACCAAGCCGGAACTCTTTCGGGAAATCCTCTGGCGATGACTGCCGGACTTGAAACACTAAAAGCAATTGACGAAGATGAAGATTTTTATACGGATTTAGCCGAATCTTGCGAATATTTGTATGAAGGAATCAAAAATTGTTTGAGAGAATTAAATTTGAATTACACCTTTAATAGTAGCGGCTCGATGTTCACTTTATTTTTTACCGGTGAAAAAGTTGTTGATTTTGATTCGGCGAAAACTTCCGACACAAAACTTTTTGCGGCGTATTTTAATCAAATGCTTGAAAGCGGAATTTATCTCCCGCCGTCGCAGTTTGAAGCGTGTTTTGTGTCAACCGCGCATAAGAAACAAGATTTCGATAAAACGATCGAAGCTGTCCGTTCGGCTTTGAAAAATATTTCCCGAAAGTAGTGGAAATTTGAATTATATTAAGCTAAAGCACGAACAAGTTAAATTTTCTAATTCCCGAAGGTTAAGAATGAGGATTTGCCCGCGCCGATACTCGATTATTTCCCTTTCGCGCAATTCATTGGCGATATGTGAAATTCCCGGACGGTGAACGCCGAGAAAACGGGCTATTTGTTCGTGCGTTAAAGAGAATTCATCACCGCCGTTGCGGTTTTGGAGCATCAACAGCCAACTGCAAAAGCGTTCTTTTAGCTGGTGATAGTTGTTACAGATTACTTTCTGAGAAATTTGTTCGATGTAAGAATTAACGTAATCGAACAATGACGTTTGGAGCGAATTGTTGCAGGTGAATTCCTGTTTGAGGATTTGAGCGTTTAATTTGAGCGCCTTTCCCGCAACGATGACTTCCGTCCAATTCGCTGCTGTCTGCGAATTGAAAACGGACGAAATACCGGTTACGCCTTCTTTCCCCGTCATTGCTATCTCAACCATTCTGCCATCTTCCAACATTTGCAAATCTGATATTACCGCCGATTCGGGAAAATAAATGTAACGAATACGGTCTTGCGGCTGGTAAAGGCTTTCACCTTGTGAGAGCAAAACAGGTTCTAAATAAGATTGAAGGCGTGAAAAATCGGCGGCATTTAGCGAACCGAGAAGCCGGTTTGACGTTAGTTTGTTGACATTAAAAGTATCAAGAAATGCTTGTTTGGAGTTTTTTATTAACGGTTTTTTTACAACTTCGTTGACAACGAGTGCTGCTCTGGCTTCGGAAAACTTTAACTGCACAGTCGGACGAGCGTAACCGTTTTTGATTTCAGTATTTTTAATCATCGCGTTTCATCGCTAAACATTAAACTTAAGGATTGAAGGCACACGACTAAACCTTTCTAATATCAACAATCGTCAATTTCGCTCGTCCGTCAAATTCTCTTTCGCTGACGCGAACCAATCTGACTTTGACCTGTTCGCTGCCGTCATCAAACTGACAGTTAAAGGTAAAGTTTTCGACTGAATCACTGCTGCCTACGAACTGGTCGAGATGATACCGAAACTCAACGACATTTTTGAAGGTTACAACTTCGTCATAAAAATTAAGTCCGGCTAAAGTGGTTTTTCGGTTATCGAAGATGCCGTCGGATTCTACTTTGGAATAGAGAATTTTGCCGGTTGAATCGAGTTCAAACAACCCGTGCAGAGATTGAGATATAAGGTTGTTGGAAATATTCATATTACTGCTTATAGCGTTCATACCGTAATTCCTCCTGAATTTACATTAACAGTGTTTTTTCCGATAAATTTTTTCAAAACAGTTTCAAGCTGGTTGAAATCAACCGGCTTGACCAGAAAATCGTCGCCGACGGTAAGAGCAAAAGTGCGAAATTCCGGCTGCGCGTGACCAGATATAAAGACAATCGGCACGCAGCGCAGCGTATCTATTTCACGCATGCGGCGTACTGCCGTCAAACCATCCGTTTTTGAAAGTGATGTATCCATTAAAATAAGATTCGGACATTTGCGAAGCGCAGCTTCTATGGATTCTTCGCAGTCTTTGGATTCAGCCGTGCGATAACCCCATATCTCCAGCAAAGTTTTGAGCATCTGGCGGTTGTCTTCGTTACTCTCGACGATTAATACGAGAGGTTTGACAGTATGCGGCTGGTCAGTCATCCGGTAAGTGACGGTCTGCTTTTGTAATTCGCTTGCTAACATTAAAACTCCGTAAAAAAAATGTGAATCAAGAGTAGAAAATTCTTAAATAGCTTTAGAAAAGTAAATAAGACAGCCAGTGAGTTATAACGTAAAGTACATAACCGTTTGGTCAAACTAAACAATTGTTTTCAATTCTCAAAGAGAAAAATATAATGTCTACTCTTGAATTCACTTCAAACAAAGTGAGTCCTTACAAGAACCCACCTTTTGCCTGCCCTTGCTCGTTCGCCATTGAAAATCCGCCCCCTTGCAATTTCAAATTTCTCAATGGACTTTTATGTCAGTCAGAAAACCTTTACAGACATTCCTGACTTATCTTTCGGATGTATTATTTATCTCACGAGTGAAAGGTCGGGAATATAGGGAAGAGGCGAACAATTACTAGGGAGAATCCCTAATTAGTGAATAACTAAAAACTAAAAGTGAATAACTAAAAACTAAGAAATAAAAGTGAAAAGCGCAAAAGATTTGAATTCTCCCGAACTTTTCACTTTTAGTTATCCTGCATCCAGCCTTGCAAAATCGCGTAGCGCACGATGTCGATGCGGCTGCTCATATCGAGTTTTCTGAGGGCGTTGGCTTTGTGCGCTTCGACGGTTTTAACCGAGAGGTCGAGGCGTTCGGCAATTTCCTTGTTGCTGTAGCCGAGCGCGATTTGGCGCAGGGTTTCCGATTCGCGCTCGGTTAATTGTGCGCCGCGTGTTTCGCCGCGCGGTTTGTTGCTTTTTCCGACGTAATTGCCGAAAACTTTTCCGGTAATTGCCGGGTCGAGGTAATTCGCGCCGCCCGCGACGGCGCGAATGGCGCGAAGCAACTCGCTTGCCGCGCTTTGTTTTAAGACGTAGCCGGAAACTCCGGCTTGCAGCAGTTCCTGCAAATAAGCCTCGTCGGTGTGGCGCGTCAGAGTCAGAATTTTAATTGCGGGCGCGATTCTTTTGAGTTTTGCCGCCGCTTTCAAACCGTTTAATTCAGGCATCGAAATATCCATCAGCAGCACATCGGGCGTGAGTTCCTGCGCGAGGGCGATCGCTTCGCGTCCGTCGCCCGCTTCGCCGCAGACTTGCATATCGTCCTGCGCGTCAACTATCATTCGCAATCCTTCGCGCACCGTTTCGTGGTCTTCGGCAATTAGAACGCGGATTTCACTCATTTTTCTTTCTCCTTTTTCACGAATGTTGCCGGAACGCGGGCGAAAATCGTCGTGCCTTTTTCCGGCGCGGATTCGATTTCGAGTGTTCCGCCGACGAGCGCGGCGCGTTCCTGCATTCCGATTAAACCGAGTCCTTTGCTTCTGTTTTTCTTATCCTTTACTTTGAAGCCGCTGCCGTCGTCCTCGATTATCAAGATAACCGAGCCGTCGCGTTTTTCGAGCAGAACGTCGGCGCGTTTGGCTTTCGCGTGTTTGTGCGTATTGTTGAGTGCTTCCTGCGTGATGCGGTAAAGATTGGTTTCGACTTCCGGCAAGAGACGCGCTCGTCGTTTCAGACCGGAAGTGTGAAATTCTATCGTCACGCCCGAATGCCGTGACCATTCGTTCACGTAGTTGCCGAGCGCGGCAATCAAGCCAAAATCATCGAGCGCGGCGGGACGCAGTTCCCACGCGAGAAAATCGAGGTCTGCGTCAACCTGCCTGGCAAGCAATTGGATTTCGTCAATCTTGCCGCAAATCTCTTCTTCCTCGCAAAGTTTCCTGACGTTTTCCAGCTTCAATCTTAAGGCGGTCAACTTCTGACCGAGTTCGTCGTGAAGGTCGCGGGTGATGCGTTTGCGTTCGTCTTCCTGCGCGGAGATGAGCTTTTGCAGAATTTCCTTGTCGCGCAGGGCTTTTTCGGCTTCGATTTTTTTGGTCTGGTCGCGGGCGATTTTGACAAAGCCTTCCGCGCCTATTTTGAGCCGCATCATCACGCCCGAAGCGCAAAAGCGCGAGCCGTCTTTGCGAATGTGCCAGCGTTCATCTTCGGCGCGTCCTTCTCTGAGCGCGATTTCCAATTCCTTGCGCGGAACGTCTTTAGCGCGGTCTTCCGGCGTGAATAAAATCTCGCCCGACTGCCCGACGATTTCGCTTTCCGCGTAGCCGAAAACTTTTTCCGCGCCCGTGTTCCAGGAAGCAACCAGACCGTCGGGCGTAATCCTGAAAATGGCGAAATCAATCGCGCCTTCAATCAACAAACGCGAGCGTTCTTCGGATTCGCGCAAGGCTTCTTCCGACTGCTTGCGTTCGGTGATGTCAAGAGAAACCCCGACAATACCGACTAAATTTCCTTGCCCGTCGTCTATCGGCGAGTCAATAACCTGCGCCGGAAACGTCGCGCCGTCGCGCCGCCTGACGGTAAATTCTCCAGTCCAGCTTTTGCCCTGACGCAGTTGCGACATAATCTCGGCGGCTTGTTCAGCCATTATCTCAGGCGTTGTCAGTTCGGCGATATTGCGATTAACCGCTTCTTCCGCCGTCCATCCGTAGAGTTTTTCGGCAAACCGATTCCAATAAATAACCGTTCCGTCCAAATCCGTCGCAATCGTCGCCTGCTCGACCGTATCTAACAGACGCGCCTGAAAGCGCAGGGATTCTACCGTCTGTTTGCGCTCGGTTACGTCGCGCGTCGAACCGGCAACGACTTCTACCGTCGTGCCGTCGGCGGCAAAAACGGGCGTGAAAATATATTCGTAAAAGCCGGGTTCGCCCGCCAAACTCGTGAACGGCGTTTCGTCCCTGATGATTTCTCTGGTGTCGAAAACCTGCTGAATTTGTTTTTGAAGTCGGGCGGCTAAATCGTCGGGGTAATTCAAATCGAAAAAGTTTTTCCCGACGATTTCTTCCGAAGTGATTTCCAGTAAATCGAGCAGCGGCTGGTTGGCATAAAGAAAACGCCCGTCGCGGTCGAAGATGTAGGCGAAATCGTTGGTGGAGGTGAGCGTCGTATTAAAATTGCGCGATTGCTGTTCTATTTGGCGGGCGAGACGGCTCATTTCTTCTTCGCGCCGCTTGCGTTGCGTGATGTCCAAAAACGTCAGCACCACGCCGCTGATTTGGTCTTGCGCTGTGCGATACGGCAGAACGCGCAGCAAATACCAGCGATTTTCGGCGGTCTCGATTTCGCGCTCGACGACTTGCAGGCTCGTTAGAACCAACTCGCAATCGTCGTGCAAGCCTTCAACAAAATGTGTGGTAATGTCGGTCAGCGGGCGATCCAAATCGGACGGCAGAAGATTGATAACGCTGCGTGTCGGCGGCGTGAACATCTTGACGCGAAAGGAACGGTCGAGAAAAATCGTGCCGATGTCGGTCGAATTCATCAGATTTTGAAAATCGCTGTTCGACTGACTGAGTTCCTCAACTTTGATTTTTAATTCCTGATTAACCGTCGTCAGCTCTTCGTTGATTGACTGCAATTCCTCTTTGCCAGTCTCCAATTCTTCGCCAGACGAGCGCAGTTCCTCGTTCATCGCCTGCAATTCTTCGTTCGACGCTTTGAGTTCTTCGGCTTGCGTCTCGTATTGCTCGATTGAGGAGCGAAGCTGAACTTTGACGCGCACTAATTCTTCTTCAAGCTGTTGGGCAACGGGTTCCTGCAAAGTCAAAACCGCGTCCTGTGTTTCGGGCGCGTCTTCGGTTTTCTCGAACAAGACAAGAATGAAACCACGAGCCGTATCTTCCGAACGCAGCACGGGGCGCGCGTGAAGGTTAATCGTCTCGGCGCGTTCGTTAATTTTAATCGTCAGATTTTTCGCCTCGACGTTAGAGCGTTTCTGAACGGCTTGATAAAGCGCGGTGCGAAGTTCGAGCCGCAGTTCGGGACGAATGACTTTAAGAAGATTATTGGAAGGCTCGCCACCCTGAATCTGCATAAAACGCCCGGCGCGTTCGGACAGATGAATAATGTCGTATTCTTCGTTGACGACAACCGACGGCGGCGCGAACTGTTCGAGAAGCTGCTGGTGCAAATCGGCGTAAGATAGACGCTCTCGCGCTTGAATCCGCTGAGACGAAACTTGTTCGAGTCCGCTCGTTCGTGTGTCCGTCAATTCGGGACGGTCGGAAACCAGTGCCGTTTCAACACGAGTCGCGCCGCCGTGCGGTAAATCCGATACGGCACGCGGAATCCGCGATTCGACGTTGCGGCTTTGAAAGATATTATGTTCCTTGCTGAACGGCACAAATAAATCAATCGAGCCGTCAATTGATTCCGATCCGCCGAGGAAAAGATAACCGTCCGGCTTTAAGGCGAAATGAAAAGTTTCCATCACCCGTTTCTGCGCCGCGTGATTGAGATAAATCAGCATATTGCGGCACGTCGCAAGGTCGAGCCGTGAAAACGGCGGGTCTTTGATGACGTTGTGATTAGCGAACAAAACCATCTCGCGGATTTCGCGCCGGATGCGGTAGCCCTCACGCTCTTTCGTGAAAAATCGGCGCAGGCGTTCGGGCGAAACGTCCGCCGCGTCGTTCAGAGTGTAAAAGCCGTCGCGTGCCGTTGCAATCGCCGCTTCGTCAATATCGGTGGCGAAAATCTGCACTTCCGGCGTGTCCGTTCCAGCGGGCATTCGTTCGGCAATCATCATCGCAATCGAATATGCTTCCTCGCCCGTCGCGCAGCCCGCAACCCACACGCGAATCTGGTTTCCCACCGTCTTATCTTGAACGATGCGCGGAATAATATCGTGTTCCAAAGCCGCGAACGCCGATTTGTCGCGGAAAAAATTCGTTACCGAAATCAGCAAATCCTTCAACAAAGATTGTACTTCTTCGGGCTGCTCGCGCAGAAAAACAGCGTATTCATTGATGCCCGAAAGATTGCGGACGTTAATCCGACGCTCGATACGCCGCAAAATCGTCGGGCGTTTGTAGTTGGCAAAATCGTGTCTGGTGGAGACACGCAATTGCATAAAAATATCGCGCAGGGCTTTTTGCTGTTCTTCGGGATGCTCTTCGGCTTCAACAGAAATTGTTACCGCGCCGCGATTTTGCTTGTAAGCGATAATTTTCGCCGGAATTTCGGCAACCGGCAAAACCGCGTCAACGAGATTGGTGGCAATCGCGTTTCGCGCCATATCGTTGTATTCGGCTTCGCGCGGATTCTGCACAAAAACCACGCCGCCGTTTTCCTTGACGCGCTTGAGTCCCATCGAACCGTCCGCGCCTGTCCCCGACAACACAACGCCGACTGCCCGCTCGCGGTGCGATTCCGACAAAGTGCGAAAGAAAATGTCAACCGGAGCGCGGCGTTCCTCGACGGTATGCATTTCAGAAACGACAATGTGACCGTCATTCATCGAAAGACCCTGATTCGGCGACACGACGAAGACGTAATTCGGCTCGCGCGAACCTTTTCCGAAACCTGCGTCACAGGAATTTTGGAAGCGGTTTGCAGAACCGCCGCAAGTTGGCTGTCGTGGTCTGGCGAAAGATGCAGAATAACAACATACGCCGCGCCGGAATCCGCCGGAACATTCTCGAAAAAAGTTTTGAGGGCTTGAATACCGCCAGCCGACGCGCCGATGCCGACGATTAAAAAATCGTCGCGTTCGGATTTATTCGCTACGCCGTTTTCAGATTTCGATTTTGAGGGTTTGGATTTTTTCATAACGGTCTTTCTATAATGTCAAAATACACCGGAAAAGAAAACACCAAAAGCGCGGTGAACTAGCAAGGCGCGTTTTAGAAATGGTGCCGGGAACGGTAGAAAACTATTCACTTACCACTTACCGTTCGTCGCTGCTTCACCTTCGCGCCTATCAACTCGATTTTTCGATTGCTTTCTTCGAGAAACTTTTCCTTGAAAACGAATTCTCAGCAGTTTCAAGCGTCCCGCGCCGTTTCCGACGTGAAAATGCGTAACGCCCGCTTTTTTTCGAGAGCATTCCGCCGTTGTGCGTGTCGGAGGCGAGCCGCGCTTTGAAGAATTGACTTTTGTAGCTTATACGCTTTATACATAACAGGAGTGCAATAAGGAATCAGTTTTTTGATAAGATGTTAGTATGAACAAAAAATTACCGGAAGTAAAAGAATCAGTTGAGAGTTTGAAGCGGTTACAGAGAAAAG
>JAABUN010000908.1_pt1 | contig 71981 bp, 61 predicted proteins | sample 5559311 | NCBI WGS metagenome assembly JAABUN01 (sample SAMN10711877, study PRJNA513370) | rock metagenome | isolation source: Antarctica rocks | place: Antarctica: Victoria Land, Siegfried Peak sud | reverse complement strand
TGAGCCCGACGATCCGTCCGTGGGTGAGGTGGCTGGTTTGTCGCTTGGTGAGCCCGACGATCCGTCCGTGGGTGAGGAGGCTGGTTTGTCGCTTGGTGAGCCCGACGATCCGTCCGTGGGTGAGGTGGCTGGTTTGTCGCTTGGTGAGCCCGACGATCCGTCCGTGGGTGAGGCGGCTGGTTTGTCGCTTGGTGAGCCCGACGATCCGTCCGTGGGTGAGGTGGCTGGTTTGTCGCTTGGTGAGCCCGACGATCCGTCCGTGGGTGAGGTGGCTGGTTTGTCGCTTGGTGAGCCCGACGATCCGTCCGTGGGTGAGGTGGCTGGTTTGTCGCTGGGTGAGCCCGACGATCCGTCCGTGGGTGAGGTGGCTGGTTTGTCGCTGGGTGAGCCCGACGATCCGTCCGTGGGGCTGGTGGCCGGGTGCTGGGTGTGCCCGGCCGAGGGCTTGTCGGGCTGCCCGCCGACGGGTGCGTCGGTCTCGTCCCCCAGCTCGAGGCTCACGGGACGCGGATCGTCGGTGTCAACTGGTTGAGTCGTCGGCTGCTCGGTCGGGGGGTCAGACGAGTCACCGGTCTGCCCTTCTGACGGCAGGACTGGCGGACTGCTCGGGTACGCCCGTGCACCTCCTGCGGATTGTGCCGACGGGGAACCGAACGGAGTCTGCCCTGCGTCGGGACCGAGCACGAAGGCAGCGGTATAGCCGCCAATCCCACACACCAACACGATGGCCAGGAAGATCCGCATCACGTACATGATGATCAGAATGCACCATTTCGGCGGTTGGTGGCTGCGTCGGGACACGGTGTCGGTGGCCGTCCGAGGTCATTCTGGTCCCTCTGGCACGCTGAACCCATGCTGGTGTGGCGATCACTGGAAGACGTCGACCCAGCGTTCGGTCCGAGCGTGGTCACCATCGGCGTCTTCGACGGCGTGCACCGCGGGCACCGTGCGCTGCTGCGCCGGGCCCGCGACGTCGCTCACGAGCAGTCGACGCCCGGGTACGACGTGCCCGTCGTCGCCGTGACCTTCGACCCGCACCCGTTGGCGGTGCTGGCCCCAGACCGGGAACCTGCGCGGCTCACCGACATGGAGCAGCGCGCCCGCCTGCTCGCCGTGGCAGGCGCCCGCCGGGTGCTGGTGTTGCCGTTCGACGCAGCGATGTCGACGTGGTCACCGCAAGAGTTCGTGCAGCGGGTGGTGGTCGACGCGCTCGACGCCGCGGCTGTCGTGGTGGGGGAGAGCTTCCGCTTCGGTCACCGGGCCGCCGGCGACGTACCGCTGCTGCGCGAGCTCGGCCAACGGCACGGCTTCATCGTCGAGGGACTCGGTCTGGCCGGCGATCAGCAGCCTTGGTCATCCACCTACGTACGGCAGTGCCTGACTGAGGGCGACGTGGAGGAGGCGGCCCGGGTGCTGGGCCGCTGGTTCAGCATCGAGGGGGTCGTCGTACGCGGCGACCAGCGCGGGCGCCGGCTCGGCTACCCCACCGCCAACGTCCCGACCCCGGCGAGGGCTGCCGTGCCCGACGACGGGGTGTATGCCGGGTTCCTGCGTCGGCTCGACGAGCCGATGGCCTCGATGCTGCCGGCAGCGGTGAGCGTCGGGACCAACCCGACGTTCAACGGCATCGATCACCGGGTGGAGTCCTATGTGCTCGACCGCGACGACCTCGAGCTGTACGACGTCGCGGTCGAGGTGTCGTTCGTGCGCCGCCTGCGCGGGCAGGTCCGCTTCGACGACGTCGACGCGCTGGTCGAGCAGATGCGTTTCGACTGCGACACCGCCCGCGCCGTCCTCGCCGCGGCGGCATGACTCGGTCTCCCCGTCCGGCGTGGCTGGTGCACCGGTTCACGCGGTCGTACCCGTGCACGCGCCACGTCGGATGCGTCACCAGCACCGACTGGGCCTCCCGGGGGCACCGGTCGAGGGGGTTGGAACCCCCTCCGTACGGATTAGGGCAGCGTCGTCGCCCGCTGGTAGCCTGGCGGTGCCGTACTACGGCCGCGGATCGAGAGTGCCCGGGTGGACATGCCCCGGCGCGCCGCGCAACGAACCTGCGAAGGAGCTCGCGTGTCGGTTGACGCCGCGACGAAGAAGAAGATCATCGACGACTACGCCACCGGCGACACCGACACCGGCTCCCCCGAGGTCCAGGTGGCCCTGCTGACGCACCGCATCGCCCACCTCACTGAGCACCTCAAGGCGCACAAGCACGACCACCACAGCCGGCGGGGCTTGCTGCTGCTGGTGGGCCAGCGCCGCCGGTTGCTCAACTACCTGTACAAGACCGACATCAACCGCTACCGCAGCCTGATCGAACGGCTCGGACTGCGTCGTTGACCCGTTGAGAGCGCCGCGGCCCCCCGACCGGGGCAGACCGCGGCGTTCACACCAGGGCGTCCCAGGGAGGGTCGCCCCGAGGGCACCAGATCGACGCCGGCACGTGTGTCCGGACCTCGCAGGCGGTGCCCTCTTCGAGGAAGAGAGAGAGGCGATCCCATGGAGGGATCCGACGTCATCACCACCGAGGCCCTGATCGACAACGGCCGCTTCGGCACCCGCAGCATCCGCTTCGAGACCGGGCTGCTCGCCCGCCAGGCGGCCGGCTCAGTCGTCGCGTACCTCGACGACGACACCATGCTGCTGAGTGCCACCACCGCCGGCAAGCACCCCAAGGACAACCTGGACTTCTTTCCGCTCACCATCGACGTCGAGGAGCGGATGTACGCAGCGGGACGCATCCCCGGCTCGTTCTTCCGGCGCGAGGGGCGCCCCAGCGAAGACGCGATCCTCACCTGCCGCCTGATCGACCGCCCGCTGCGTCCCTCGTTCGTCAAGGGTCTGCGCAACGAGGTCCAGGTCGTCATCACCGTGCTGGCGCTCAACCCCGACACGCCCTACGACGTGCTCGCGATCAACGCGGCCTCGGCGTCGACGCAGATCTCCGGCCTGCCGTTCTCCGGACCGGTCGGCGCGACCCGGGTGGCGCTCATCGAGGGCCAGTGGGTCGCGTTCCCGACGCAGAGTCAGCTCAAGGGCGCCGTCTTCGACATGGTGGTCGCCGGACGCACGCTGTCCGACGGCGACGTGGCGATCATGATGGTCGAAGCGGAGTCGACCGAGGCGACGTGGGAGCTCGTGCAGAGCGGCACCCAGGCGCCGACCGAGGAGGTCGTGGCCCAGGGCCTCGAGGCGGCCAAGGTCGCCATCGCTCAGCTGTGCGACGCGCAGTCGCAGCTGGCCGCCGGCGCCGCCAAACCGGTGCAGGAGTTCGCGACCTTCCCCGATTACTCCGACGACGTGTACGCCGCGGTGGAGGCCGCGGTGCACGACTCGCTCGCCCAGGCGCTCACCATCGCCGGCAAGGCCGAGCGAGAGGCCCGGCTGGCCGAGATCAAGGTCGTCGCGCTCGAGAACCTCGGCGGCGACTTCGAGGGCAGGGACAAGGAGATCGGGGCGGCGATCCGCTCGCTGACCAAGACGCTGGTGCGCGATCGGGTGTTGCGTGACAAGACCCGCATCGACGGACGTGGCCTGGCCGACATCCGGTCGCTGTCGGCGGAGGTCGGCGTCGTACCCCGCGTGCACGGCTCGGCGCTGTTCGAGCGCGGCGAGACCCAGATCCTGGGCATCACCACCCTCAACATGCTGGGCCTCGAGCAGCGCCTGGACACGCTCTCCCCGGAGCGGACGCGGCGCTACATGCACAACTACAACTTCCCGCCGTTCTCCACCGGGGAGACCGGCCGGGTGGGCTCGCCCAAGCGGCGCGAGATCGGCCACGGTGCGCTCGCCGGCCGCGCGCTGCTGCCGGTGCTGCCGAGCCGGGAGGAGTTCCCGTACGCCATCCGGCAGGTGTCGGAGGCGCTCGGCTCCAACGGCTCGACGTCGATGGGCTCGGTCTGCGCCTCGACGATGGGTCTGCTCAACGCCGGGGTCCCGCTGCGGGCCCCGGTCGCGGGGATCGCGATGGGTCTCATCTCCGGCGAGGTCGACGGCGAGACGCAGTACGTCACGCTGACCGACATCCTCGGGGCGGAGGACGCGTTCGGTGACATGGACTTCAAGGTCGCCGGCACCCGGGAGTTCGTCACTGCGCTGCAGCTCGACACCAAACTCGACGGCATCCCGGCCTCCGTGCTCGGGTCGGCGCTGACCCAGGCGCATGCCGCGCGCATGACGATCCTCGACGTGATGAACGAGGCCATCGACGCGCCCGACGAGATGAGCCCGTACGCGCCGCGGATCATCACGATGCGGGTGCCCGTGGACAAGATCGGCGAGGTGATCGGGCCCAAGGGCAAGATCATCAACCAGATCCAGGACGAGACCGGAGCGCAGATCTCGATCGAGGACGACGGCACGATCTACGTCGGCGCCGACAACGGCGACGCGGCCGAGGCGGCGCGCGCGATGATCAACGCGATCGCCAACCCGACGATGCCAGAGATCGGTGAGCGTTACCTCGGCACGATCGTGAAGATCACCAACTTCGGTGCCTTCGTGTCGCTGCTGCCGGGCAAGGACGGGCTGTTGCACATCTCCAAGCTGCGCGGCCTCGCCGGCGGCCAGCGGGTCGAGTCGGTCGAGCAGGTCGTCAGCGTGGGCCAGAAGCTGCAGGTCCAGATCAACGAGATCGACGACCGCGGCAAGCTGTCGCTGATCCCGGTCGCCGAGGACGAGGCACCGGTCCCGACCCCGGAGACCGCGGACGCGTGAGCCCGCAGCGGCTCGGCGCCGACCAGCCTGTCGGCAGCACCCGCACGCTCCTGCGGGAGGACCAGGGCGGACTCGTCCGCCGCACGGTCCTCCCCGGGGGCCTGCGGGTCATCACCGAGGCCATGCCCACGGTGCGCTCGGCCAGCATCGGCATCTGGGTGGGCGTCGGCTCGCGCGACGAGTCGCCTCCGCTGGCGGGGGCGTCACACTTCCTCGAGCACCTGCTCTTCAAGGGCACGGCCACGCGCAGTGCCTTGGACATCTCCGCCGAGATGGACGCCGTCGGCGGGGAAATGAATGCCTTCACCGGCAAGGAGTACACCTGCTTCCACGCGCGGGTGATCGACTCCGACCTGCCGCTGGCGGTCGACGTGCTCGTCGACATGGTGATGCGCTCGCGGATCGCCCCCGACGACGTGGAGTCCGAGCGTGGGGTGATCCTCGAGGAAATCGCCATGAACGACGACGACCCCGACGACGTCGTCCACGACCTCATCTGTACGCAGGTGTGGGGTGACACCCCGCTCGGGCGGCCCATCGCCGGGCCGGTGCCCAGCGTCGAGGCGCTGACCCGCGACCAGGTGGCCGGCTACCACGCCCGGCACTACCGGCCGGGTGCGATGGTCGTCGCGGCCGCCGGCAACCTCGACCACGACGTCGTGGTGGCGCTCGGACAGGCCGCCTTCGGCTCTGGTCTCGACGGCGCCGGGGTGCCCGGCTCGCTGCGCCCGACCGGGCCTAGCGTGCCGTTCGCCGCGGGAGCCCGGCTGGTGCATCGTCCCACCGAGCAGGCCAACTTCGTGCTCGGCCTCCCGGGCCTGCACCGCCTCGACGAGCGCAGGCACGCCGCCGGGGTGCTGACCACCGCCCTCGGCGGCGGCATGAGCTCGCGGCTGTTCCAGGAGGTCCGGGAGCGACGCGGGCTGGCGTACTCGGTGTACGCGTTCGCCTCCTCGTACGCAGACACCGGTCTGCTGGGCGTCTACGCCGGCTGTGCGCCCGCCAAGGTCCACCAGGTGCTCGAGCTGTGTCGTGAGCAGCTCGCGCTCGTGGCCAAGGAGGGCATCGACGCCGAGGAGCTCGAACGGGCGAAGGGCCAGCTACGTGGCAGCGTGGTGCTCGGCCTCGAGGACTCCGGCTCCCGGATGAGCCGGGTGGCCAAGGCCGACCTGTTGCAAGGTGAGGTCGTGGGGATCGACGAAGTGGTACAGCGGGTCGACGCGGTCACCCTCGCCGACGTACACGCGCTGGCCGGCGAGCTGCTGACCGCAGAACCAGCGCTGGCGGTGGTCGGGCCGTTCGACGACCCGGACCCCTTCGCCGCCGCGGTGGCGTGATGGACGGGCATCTCGCTGCCCGGCCGATCGAGGAGGGTGTCACCACCGACCTCGCCGGCCAGCTGACGTACGGCGGCTACCTGCACCTCGACCGGTTGCTGGACGCGCAGCACCCCCGCTCGGGCCACCACGACGAGCTGTTGTTCATCGTCCAGCATCAGGTCACCGAGCTGTGGCTGAAGCTGCTGGTGCACGAGCTGCGCTCGGCGTTGTCGCTCCTGGCCGCCGACGAGCTGCCGCCGGCCCTGAAGCGGCTGGCGCGGGTGAAGCACATCCAAAAGCAGCTGTTCGAGCAGTGGTCGGTGCTGGCCACGCTGACTCCGGTGGAGTACGCGCAGTTCCGCGACGCACTCGGACCCGCGTCGGGGTTCCAGTCCGCGCAGTACCGCACCGTGGAGTTCCTGCTCGGCAACAAGAACCCCGCCATGCTGGAGGTGTTCGCTCACGACCCCGCGCTGCACGAGCAGCTGGCCGCTGACCTCGCGGCGCCGTCGCTGTACGACGAGTTCCTGCGCTGGCTGGCCCGGCACGGCTACCCGGTGCCGGGCGATCGGGTCGAGCGGGACTGGGCGCAGCCGTACGAGCCGTCCGAAGGGGTGGTCGAGGTCTTCGCCGCGATCTACGCCGACCCCGAGCACTCCTGGGAGGCGTACGAGACCGCCGAGGAGCTCGTCGACGTGGAGGAGAGCTTCCAGCTGTGGCGCTTTCGCCACGTCAAGACCGTCGAGCGGATCATCGGCGGCAAACGCGGCACCGGCGGGTCGTCCGGTGTGGGGTTCTTGCGTCGCGCGCTGGAGCTGACGTTCTTCCCCGAACTGCACTCCGTACGGTCCCGCATCGCAGAGTGACCGCTGCCGCAGCCACCTGGGCTCGTGTCGGTGATCCGGCAGACTGGTCGCCATGGGCCTCTCCCGCGACGACGCGTTGGAACGGGACGCGGCGGACCCGCTCGCCGGCTTCCGCGACCAGTTCCTGCTGGACGAGCAGTTGGTGGCGTATCTGGATGGCAACTCCCTCGGCCGCGCGCCGAAGGCCACCGTGGAGCGACTCGAGCGGTTGTACCGCGAGCAGTGGGCTGGCCGGTTGATCCGAGGCTGGACCGAGGGCTGGACCGACCTTCCGACGCAGGTGGGGGACCGGCTCGGCGACGCAGTGTTGGGCGCTGCACCGGGCCAGGTGGTGGTGGCCGACTCCACCTCGGTCAACCTGTACAAGGCGCTGCACGCCGCGACCGGCCTGCGCCCGGACCGCCGTGAGGTCGCCGTCGACGACACCAACTTCCCCACCGACCGGTACCTGGTCGAGTCGGTGGCGCTCGAGCGGGGGCTCACCGTGGCGTGGATCAGCCCGGACCCGGCGACCGGCGCCACCGCGGACGACCTGGCCGCCGTGCTCGGAGCCGACACCGCGCTGGTGCTGCTCTCGCACGTGGACTACCGCTCCGGGTACGTCGCTGACCTGCCCGGTCTGACCGCGCAGATCCACGACGCGGGCGCCCTGGCGGTCTGGGATCTCAGCCATTCCGCGGGGTGCGTGCCGGTGGGCCTCGACGCCGCCGAGGCCGACTTCGCCGTCGGGTGCACGTACAAGTACCTCAATGCGGGGCCTGGCGCCCCAGCATTCGTCTACGTGGCCGACCGTCATCTCGACCACGTGCGGCAGCCGCTGGAGGGCTGGTTCGCCGCCGCCGACGTCTTCGCGATGGCCGGCGAGTTCGCGCCCGCACCGGGAATCCGCCGCATGCTCACCGGCACCCCGAACGTCCCCGGTGTGGTCGCGGTCGACGAGGGCGTGGCACTGGTGGCCGAGGCGGGCATCGACCGCATCGCCGACAAGGCTCGGCAGGTCACGTCGTACGCCGTGCACCTGCTCGATGGGCACGGCATCGAGGTCGCGTCCCCCCGGGCGGCCGACCTCCGTGGTGGCCACGTCACGGTGCGGGTGCCCGACGCCGAGGCCGTCACGGCGCGGCTGGTCGCTCGTGGCGTGGTGCCCGACTTCCGCAACCCCGACCTGGTCCGACTCGGCATGTCGCCGCTGACCACGACGTACGCCGAGGTGTGGGACGGGATCACCGCGCTGGCGGAGGAGGTCGCCTGAGCTCCCCGACGCAGGGTGGAGGCAGCGCGGGGCATGGGCTGGCTGGGGCATGGGCCGGCTGGCTGGTATGGCCGGTCCGGTTGTCGGGTACGCAGACCCGGTCGATTCACCGCGGCCAGCGCGCCGCGTGAGACGGTGTCCCGCGACGGAGGAGGAGAGCGGTGTCACAGCAACAGGCCGGGCATGAGCACCGCACTGGCGGGTCGGGTGAGCCGACGCCCGAGGCGGAGCGGGGAGCTGGGGAGCCGGCGGCGTCCGACACGGCAGGACCCGGACCGGTTCCGGTTCCCGAGGACCGAGCCGACGGGCCACGTGGCGAGCACCCCGAGGAGGAACCGGGTCAGCGCATCGCGGCGCGCGCCACGACCCGCTCACCGCCGCCACCCGTCGACCCGACGACACCGGACGGCTCGCAACCGCCCGGACGCACCGATCTCATCGGTCGCGGCCTCGTGTGGTTGTCGCGGTGGAGCCTGCGGCTGCTGCTGGTGTCTGCTGCTGCGGTGCTGCTTGTCGTGCTGATCGGCAAGCTCTGGGTCATCGTGCTGCCGCTGTTCCTGGCGCTGTTGCTCAAGACCGTGCTGGAGCCGCCGGTCGACTGGTTGCGGCGCCGCGGTGTACCGGGTGCCCTGGCTGCGTCCCTGGTTCTGCTGGCTTTCGTTGCACTGTTCGTCGGCGTCGTGGCAGCCGTCGCACCCTCGGTGGCCCTGCAGGTGAGCGAGCTCGCCGACGGCGTCAGCGGCGGGTTGCAGAGAATCCAGGACTGGGTGGCAGGGCCACCGTTGAACCTGTCCGACGCGCAGTTCGCCGCCGCGGTGGACGCAATGCAGGAGCGGCTGTCCGGCAACGCCTCGACGATCGCGTCCGGGGTTTTCACCGGTCTGGGGGCCGCGTCGTCGGCTCTGGTCACCACCGTGTTGGTCCTCGTCCTGACGTTCTTCATGCTCAAGGACGGCGCGAAGTTCCTGCCCTGGCTCGATGCCGTCATGGGTCGCACGGCCGGTGGGCAGCTCACCTTGGTGCTCCGGCGTTGCTACGGGACACTGGGCAGCTTCATCCGTACCCAACTCCTGGTCAGCTTCATCGACGCCTTCTTCATCGGCATCGGATTGGTGGTTATCGGGGTCCCGCTGGCGTTGCCGTTGACCGTGCTGACGTTCTTCGGCGGGTTCGTGCCGATCGTCGGAGCCCTCTTCGCCGGCGGCGTCGCGGTGTTGGTGACACTCGTGGCCAACGGGCTGACCAGCGCGCTGCTGGTGCTCGGGCTGATCGTGCTGGTGCAGCAGCTCGAGGGCAACGTGCTGTCGCCGATGCTGCAAGGCCGCAGCCTGAACCTGCACCCGGCTGTTGTCATCCTGGCCGTGACAGCGGGCGGCACGCTGTTCGGAATCGTCGGTGCCTTCCTCGCCGTGCCGCTCGTGGCCGTCCTGGCTCAGGCACTGCGATACCTCGACGAGCTCGTCGACGCCACCGCAGCGGCGGCCAACGCCCAGGCGACTGAGGGAACCGGTCGCAGGATTTCGCTGACTCGCCCGAGGTGGGTCCGCCGCTGACGGGACGCCGGAACGGGTCTGTCGGCCACGGGTTACCTGCCATGGCAGGCAACCCGGGACCTGGTCGACCTCGCAGTGCGTGAGACGATTCGGGCCATGCTGAGGGTGGCAGTCCTGGGCGCGCGCGGCCGGATGGGGTCGACGGCGTGCTCGGCGATCGAGGCCGCCGACAGGCTCGACCTGGTCGCCCGGGTCGACGTCGACGACGACCTGGAGCCGGTCGCGCAGGCCGACGTGGTCGTGGACTTCACCCGGCCCGACGTGGTGATGGACAATCTGCGCTGGTGCATCGAGCACGGTGTTCACGCCGTGGTCGGTACGTCCGGCTTCGACGCCGGCCGGCTCGACCAGGTACGGGGCTGGCTCGCCGGGGCTCCGCAGGTCGCCGTCCTGGTGGTGCCGAACTTCTCGGTCGGTGCGGTGCTGATGATGCGATTCGCCGGGCAGGCGGCGGCCTTCTACGAGTCGGTCGAGATCGTCGAGCTGCACCACCCCGATAAGGCAGATGCACCGTCCGGAACCGCCCGGCGTACGGCCGAGGTGGTCGCGGCCGCCCGCGCTCAGGCGGGCCTGGGCCCGGTGCCCGACGCGACGACTGACGAGGTGCCGGGTGCGCGGGGGGCCGACATCGACGGCGTCCGGGTCCACGGCGTGCGCCTGCGGGGGCTCGTCGCGCACCAGGAGGTGCTGTTGGGCTCACCGGGGGAGACATTGACGATCCGGCATGACTCACTGGACCGCGAGTCGTTCATGCCGGGAGTTCTCGCCGCTGTCCGTGGTGTCGCAGACGCCCCCGGGCTCACCGTCGGGCTGGACCGCGTGCTGGGGCTCGACTGAGCCGTGCGCACCAAGCTCACCGTGGTAGTGCTGGTGGCGGTGCTGGTGGCGGTGGCGCCGGCACCAGCGGCGAGGCGGCAGCGTCAGCGGCGTACGGAGTCCATCGCCGCCTCCGGGTAGCGGGAGCCGGCGGCCACGCCTGCTGGTGCCACCGCGTCGATCGCGGCCAGCTCGTCGGCGGACAGCTGGATACCGGAGGCGCCGGCGTTGGTCTCGAGGTACGAGCGGCGCTTGGTGCCCGGGATCGGCACGATGTCGTCGCCTCGCGCCAGGACCCACGCCAGCGCCAGCTGGGAAGCCTCGATGCCCTTGTCGGCCGCCAGCTCGCGCACCTTGTCCACGACCGCGAGGTTGGCGTCGAAGTTCTCGCCCTGCCAGCGCGGGTTGTTGCGCCGCCAGTCGTCCTCGGCCAGGTCGTCGACGCGACGGATCTGGCCGGCCAGGAAGCCGCGACCCAGCGGGCTGTAAGCGACGAAGCCGATGCCGAGCTCGCGCACGGTGTCGAGCACCTCGTCGTCCTCGACGTCGCGGCTGAACAGCGAGTACTCGCTCTGCAGCGCGGTGAGCGGATGCGTGGCGTGGGCGCGGCGGATCGTCTGCGGTGCGGCCTCGGAGACGCCGAGGTAGCGCACCTTGCCGGCCTCGACCTGCTCGGCCATGGCGCCGAACGTCTCTTCGACGGGCACGTGCGGGTCGACGCGGTGTTGGTACCACAGGTCGACCGAGTCGACACCCAGCCGCTGCAGCGATCCGTCGAGCGCCTGGCGCAGGTAGTCGGGGCGTCCGTTGACCCGGCCGGCAGGCCGGCCGTCAGCGTCGACCTCGTTGCCGAACTTGGTCGCGATCACGACGTCGTCGCGGCGGCCCTTCAGGGCCTGGCCGAGCAGGCGCTCGTTGCTCCAGGGGCCGTACATGTCGGCGGTGTCGAGGAACGTGATGCCCAGCTCGAGGGCACGGTGGACCGTTGCCACCGACTCCTGGTCGTCGCCCGGTCCGTACGCGAAGCTCATGCCCATGCACCCGAGGCCCTGCTCGGAGACGACGAGGCCCTGGCTGCCGAGGACGCGGTTCTGCATGCGGATCTCCTGAGTCGAACGGGGCGGGACGTGGATGCCTCGACGCTACGTCGCCGGGGCTGATCAAGCCAGGCGGACCACGGCGACAGTGGCGGCGGCCATGGGTCCACCCCACCAGCCGGTCAGGCCAGGTCGGTGTGCAGGCGTAGCTGCTCGAGCGTGGTCGTCCCGTCGCCGTGCAGGTCGAGCTCGCGGTGCGCGCCGTCGGGAGCCCAGCCCGACCAGACGAGGAACCGACGCAGGGCGTCGTCGCCGGGGCGTACCCACGTCGTCGCTCGGGTGAAACGGTCGGCCCGCAGCGTGTCGACCACCGCGTGCAGGAGCCGGGACCCGTGTCCGGCGCCGGTGTGGTCGGGGTCGAGTACGAGCTCGACCAGCTCGGCGTCGGCGACCGGGTCGGAGTCCGGGTCGGGGCTCGGCACGACGACGGCGTAGCCGCGTACCGTGGCGCGCTCCAGCGCGACCAGCACCCGATTGCGGGCGTCGCCGGGCCGATCGAGCTGCTGACCCCACCGCTCGGCGAACGCGTCGACGTCCAACGCCGCCAAGCCGGCCTCGTCGAGGAGGTCCGCGTACGTCTGGCGCCAGCACCGCACCTGTACGTCAGCAACGGCTGCGGCGTCGGCCGACCAGGCCACCCGCACACTGACGTCGGCGGAAGGGGTCATGGCTGCATCCTGACGCAGGCCCACGGACGGCGAGCGCCGCCAGGTACCGTCGGGACCCTTCTGTCATGGCCCGCTGCTAAGGTCGCCGCCGTGCGGCCGTACCTCGACCTGGTCCAGCGGGTGCTCGACGAAGGTGCCGCCAAGAGCGACCGGACCGGCACCGGCACCCGCAGCGTCTTCGGTCACCAGATGCGCTTCGACCTCGCTGCCGGGTTCCCGCTGATCACCACCAAGAAGGTGCACGTGCGCTCGGTCGCGGCCGAGCTGCTGTGGTTCCTGCGCGGCGAGACCAACGTGCGCTGGCTGCACGAGCAGGGCGTCACGATCTGGGACGAGTGGGCGGACGCCGACGGCGAGCTCGGCCCGGTGTACGGCCACCAGTGGCGCTCGTGGCCGACCCCCGGTGGAGGGCACGTGGACCAGCTCGCCGCTGTCGTCGAGCAGATCCGCCGCGACCCCCACTCGCGCCGCCACGTGGTCAGCGCCTGGAACGTCGCCGACATCCCCGCGATGGCGCTCGCCCCGTGCCACACCCTGTTCCAGTTCTACGTCGCCGACGGGCGGCTGTCGTGCCAGCTGTACCAGCGCTCGGCCGACGTCTTCTTGGGGGTGCCGTTCAACATCGCGTCGTACGCCCTGCTCACCCACATGGTCGCCCAGGTGACCGGGCTCAGGCCCGGCGACTTCGTGCACACCCTGGGGGACGCGCACCTGTACGTGAATCATCTCGACCAGGCCCGCGAGCAGCTCACCCGTGATCCCCGGCCGATGCCGACGCTGCACCTGGACCCGGGCGTGCGTGACCTCGACGGCTTCACGATGGACTCGATCCGGGTCGAGGGCTACTTTCCCCACCCGGCCATCAAGGCCCCCATCGCGGTGTGAGCATGGCCGTCACCCTGGTCGCGGCGGTCGCCGACAACGGCGTGATCGGCCGCGCCGGAGGGCTGCCGTGGCGCCTACCGGAGGACTGGCGGCTGGTCAAGGAGCGGACGACCGGCGGCGTGCTGGTGATGGGCCGACGGACGTACGAGTCGATCGGTCGCCCCCTTCCCGGCCGTACCAGCGTGGTCGTCACGCGCGACGCGAGCTGGGCCGCACCCGGAGTGCTGGTGGTCGGCTCGGTGCCGCAGGCGCTGGAGCTGGCACGTCAGCACGGCGAGGTCTTCGTCTTCGGCGGCGCGCAGATCTACGCCGCCACGTTGTCGGTCGCCGACCGTCTGGTTCTCACCCGGGTGCACGAGTCACCGCAGGGAGACACCTTCTGGCCCGGTGCCGAGCGAGGAGAACCGCTGCCCGATGCCGACCCGGCCCGCTGGCGCGAGGTCGCGCGCACCCCGTACGACGGATTCGACCTGGTCGAGCTGGTCCCGGTCCGCTGATCGGCCGCTCGACGTACCGCCGGACGGACGGTGAGGGACAACGGACGGTGAGGGACAGCTGTCGTCCGGGCAGGACGAATCCCCCGAGATCCGTACGGGGGCTGACCTGGGGCAGCGGCCTGTCGGTCGATCGGGGCCGGCCTCGACGGCGTAGCGTTCCGCCCATGACCGATCCGCGCGCCACCCCGTTCGGCCGGGTTCTCACCGCGATGGTGACGCCGTTCACCTCCGACGGAGCGCTCGACGTGGACGCGGCCCAGCGGGTCGCGACGTACCTCGTCGACCAGGGCAACGACGGCCTGGTCCTCAGCGGCACGACCGGCGAGAGCCCCACCACCAGCGACGACGAGAAGTCACGGCTGTTGTCGGCGGTGCTGGAGGCCGTCGGCGACCGGGCCCACGTCCTGGCCGGTGTCGGGACCGCCGACACCGGCCACTCCGTACACCTGGCCGAGCAGGCGGCCAAGGCGGGCGCGCACGGCACGCTGCTCGTCACGCCGTACTACTCCAAGCCACCCCAGGCAGGCATCGTCGAGCACGTACGCACGGTCGCCGAGGCGGGCGGGGTGCCGGTGATGCTGTACGACATCCCGGGACGCACCGGCGTCGCCATGACCGCCGGCACGATCACCGCCCTGGGCGGGCACGAGCTGGTCGTCGCGGTCAAGGACGCCACTGGAGACCTCACCCGCGGCACCGACCTGATGGCCGCCACCGACCTGGCGTTCTACTCCGGCGACGACGTGCTCAACCTGGCCTGGCTCGCCCACGGAGCGGTCGGGATCGTCTCGGTCGCCGCCCACGCCGCCACCGCGTCGTACGCGGCGATGATCCGGGCCGTCGTGGCCTCGGACCTGCCCGCGGCGCTGCGCGCGCACCACGAAGTGGTGCCGGTGGTACGCGGGCTGATGGGCCACACCCAGGGCGCGATCGGTGCCAAGGTGGCCCTGCAGCTGCTCGGGGTGCTGGACCAGCCACGGGTGCGCGGACCGCTCCCGCAGCCCGACGCGGGCCTGGTCGAGCTCGTGCGCGCGGATCTGGTCGCCGCCGGGCTGCTCTCCTGACACCTGACCGGTCCGGAAAGGACGATCCACCCATGCCCCCCAACCGATTGTCGCCACCCGGCCCGCTCACCCCTGGAACCCTGCGCGTGACCCCCCTCGGCGGTCTGCGCGACGTCGGGCGCAACATGACGCTCTTCGAGCTCGAGGGCAAGCTGCTGGTCGTCGACTGCGGGGTGCTGTTCCCCGAGGACCACCAGCCCGGTGTCGACCTGATCCTGCCCGACTTCGAGCCGTTGCGGCACCGCCTCTCAGACGTCGTCGGCGTCGTGCTCACCCATGGGCACGAGGACCACATCGGCGCGGTGCCGTACCTGCTGCGCGAGCGCGGCGACCTCCCGCTGATCGGGTCGCGGCTCACGCTGGCGCTGCTCGACGCCAAGCTGCGCGAGCACCGCCTGCGCAACGCGCCGACGCACGTGGTCAAGGAGGGTCAGCGGGTCTCGTTCGGGCCGTTCGACCTCGAGTTCGTCGCGGTCAACCACTCGATCCCCGACGCGCTCGCGGTCGCCATCCGTACGTCAGCGGGGACCGTGCTGCACACCGGCGACTTCAAGATGGACCAGCTGCCGCTCGACGGGCGCATCACCGACCTGCGCTCCTTCGCGCGGCTGGGGGAGGAGGGCGTCGACCTGTTCCTGGTCGACTCGACCAACGCGGAGGTGCCGGGCTTCACCACCTCCGAGCGCGACATCACCCCCGTGCTCGACCAGGTGTTCAGCTCCAGCGGGCAGCGCATCATCGTGGCGTGCTTCGCCTCGCACGTGCACCGGGTGCAGCAGGTGCTCGACACCGCGGTCAAGCACGAACGGTTGGTGGCCTACATCGGTCGCTCGATGGTGCGCAACATGGGTGTCGCCCGCGAGCTGGGTTTCCTCGACGTACCCGAGGGCGTTCTCGTCGACCACCGCGACATCGGCAAGCACAAGCCCGAGGACGTGGTGCTGATCTCCACGGGTTCACAGGGCGAGCCGATGTCGGCGCTGTCGCGGATCGCGGCCAACGCCCACGACCGGGTGCAGGTCGTCGAGGGCGACACGGTGGTGCTCGCCAGCTCGCTGATCCCCGGCAACGAGAACTCGGTGTACCGCGTCATCAACGGCCTCACCCGCCTGGGCGCCCGCGTGGTGCACAAGGGCAACGCGCTCGTGCACGTCAGCGGCCACGCCAGCGCCGGGGAGCTCCTCTACTGCTACAACATCGTGCGCCCGCGCAACGTCCTGCCCGTCCACGGCGAGCTGCGCCACCTGCACAGCAACGCCGCCCTTGCCCGAGCCACCGGCATCGCCGACGACCGGGTGCTCGTGGTCGAGGACGGGTACGTCGTCGACCTCGCCGACGGCAAGGCCGAGGTGGTGGGCCGAGTCGACTGCGGCTACGTCTTCGTGGACGGCTCGTCGGTGGGCGACATCACCGAGTCGGAGCTGAAGGACCGGCGCATCCTCGGCGACGAGGGGTTCATCTCCGTGGTCGTCGTCATCGACTCGGCCAGCGGCACGATCTCGTCCGGACCGGAGATCCACGCCCGCGGGTTCGCCGAGGACGAGTCGGTGTTCGAACAGCTGCGTCCAGGCCTCGTGGACGCCCTCAACGCGGCGTTGCGCGACGGCGTAACCGACGTCTACCAGCTTCAGCAGGTGGTGCGGCGCATCACCGGCCGCTGGGTGTCGAGTAAGCACCGCCGCAAGCCGATGATCGTGCCGGTGGTGATCGACGCCTGAGCCGGGGGGGTTGGCGCCGGGAAGCCGGCGCGCGCCGGTTCAGCCAGCCGATCCGGCGCGCCCTTACGGCGTGTGACGGCTGGGACAGCCGGGGTGCGGCCATAAGGTGCCGATCATGGCGACCCGTACGTCTTCCCCACCGCGGTCGCGCAGCTCGAGCACGTCCTCGACCTCGCGCTCGCGGACCTTGAGCGCGCGCAAGCCCAGCGGCTCGACCGCGCGCCGGCGGGCCGGGAGTACCGCGGTTCGCCGGCCGAAGAAGCGGCGTACCGGTCCAGGGCCGGTCACCGTCGTGGTTCGGGCGCTCAGCCGGGCCGCGCGCGCGACCTGGCTCGGGTTGGCACACCTGGTCGGGGGCACCGCGCGGCGTGTCCGCGGCGCCGCCCGCGACCTCGAACCCGAGCAGCGCCGCGACGGGATCGGGCTGCTGTTCATGGCCCTGGCGACAGTGGTCGCCGCCGCGGAGTGGTGGCGCCTGCCCGGTTCGGCCGGCGCCGTCGTACGAGGCGTGGTGGAGGGGACCGTCGGCATCCTCGCGGCCGCGGTTCCCCTCGTGCTGCTGGTGCTCGCGTGGCGTGCCATGCGCCACCCCGACAGCAGCGGACCCCTCGGCCGCCAGCTGATCGGCTGGAGCGCGCTGTCGCTCGGCATCTTGGGCCTGGTCCATCTCGCGCACGGCCTGCCCCGCCCTGGTGACGGAAGTGCCGCGATGCGGCAGGCGGGCGGTGCTCTGGGGTTCGTCGCGTCCGCGCCGGTCGTCGACCTGTTCCGCTCCTCGATCCTCGCCGTACCCCTCCTCGTACTGCTCGCCGTCTTCGGCATTCTGGTCGTGACGGCGACCCCCGTCCACACCCTTCCGGCCCGCGCCGCGCAGCTGCGTGACCGGCTGCTGGGCCGCACCCGCTCGCCGGCCGCGGCCGGCGGCGAGGTCCCCGAGCCGCTGCCACCGCTGCGGCGTTCGCGGATCCGCCGCCGGGTCGGCGTCCTGTCAGACCCCGAAGCCGGCACCGAGGCCAGCAACAGCCTCGACCACCCGTACGACACCCCGGTGCTGGCCGGCGGCGCCGGCACGACCGACAACGACGCGTACGGATCCGGCCCCGACCCCGGGCACGCCGCAGAAGCGCCGCCGCACACCCCGCCGCCGACGCGCGCGGAGCAGCTGGCGTTGTCCGGGGACGTGGTCTATCTGCTGCCGCCCAACGACTTGTTGCGGCAGGGCAGCCCGCACAAGGCCCGCTCGGTGGCCTCCGACGCGGTGGTCGAGTCGCTGACCGACGTGTTGGACCAGTTCGACATCGATGCCCAGGTCACCGGTTACAGCCGCGGCCCGACGGTCACCCGGTACGAGGTCGAGCTCGGCCCGGCCGTCAAGGTCGAGAAGGTGACCGCGCTCAGCCGCAACATCGCGTACGCGGTGGCGAGCGCCGACGTGCGGATCTTGTCGCCGATCCCGGGCAAGTCCGCGATCGGGATCGAGATCCCCAACGTCGACAAGGAAATGGTCTCCCTCGGTGACGTGCTGCGCTCGAGCCAGGCACGCAGCGACCACCACCCGATGGTGGTCGGGCTCGGCAAGGACGTGGAGGGCGGGTTCGTCGTCGCCAACCTGGCGAAGATGCCGCACCTGCTGGTGGCCGGTGCGACGGGCTCGGGCAAGTCGAGCTTCATCAACTCGGTGATCGCCTCGCTGCTGGCGCGCGCCACCCCGGACGAGGTGCGGATGATCCTGATCGACCCCAAACGGGTCGAGCTCACGGCGTACGAAGGGGTTCCGCACCTCGTCACGCCGATCATCACCAACCCGAAGAAGGCTGCCGAAGCGTTGCAGTGGGTCGTGCGCGAGATGGACCTTCGCTACGACGACCTGGCGCAGTTCGGGTTCCGTCACGTCGACGACTTCAACAAGGCCGTCGCCTCGCGCAAGCTGACCGCGCCGCCTGGCAGCGAGCGGGTACTGACCCCGTACCCGTACCTGCTGGTGGTCGTGGACGAGCTCGCCGACCTCATGATGGTCTCCCCGCGCGACGTCGAGGACTCCGTCGTACGCATCACCCAGCTGGCTCGGGCGGCCGGAATCCATCTGGTGCTGGCCACCCAGCGGCCCAGCGTCGACGTCGTGACCGGCCTCATCAAGGCCAACGTCCCGAGCCGGCTGTCGTTCGCCACCTCGTCGCTGGCCGACAGCCGAGTGATCCTCGACCAGCCGGGCGCGGAGAAGCTGGTCGGGCAGGGCGACGGGTTGTTCCTCCCGATGGGCGCCAACAAGGCGATGCGGATGCAGGGCGCGTGGATCACCGAAACCGAGATCTCCAACATCGTGCGCCACTGCAAGGAGCAGCTCGAGCCGACGTACCGCGAGGACGTGACCGCACCGCAGCAGGCCAGGCGTGAGCTCGACGACGACATCGGCGACGACATGGATCTGGTGGTGCAGGCGGTCGAGCTCGTGGTGTCGACGCAGTTCGGCTCGACGTCGATGCTGCAGCGCAAGCTGCGAGTCGGTTTCGCCAAGGCCGGCCGCCTGATGGACATCCTCGAGTCACGCGGCGTCGTCGGTCCCAGCGAGGGTTCCAAGGCGCGTGACGTGCTCATCAAGCCCGACGACCTCGACGAGGTCGTCGCGACACTGCAGGGGGAGGACGCGAGATGACCGAGGTGCTGACCGACGGGGTCGACGGCCGAGACGGGCTGGACGTGATCGTCAGGGAGGGCCCCGACGACGTGCTCGTGCACCGCAACGGCCCGCTCTTCGCCGGGGTCACGCTGTTGTCGACGGTCGTCGCGGCCGCCTACACGTGGCGAGGGCTGCAAGGGTCGCTACTCGGCTGGCTGGTCGTGGCCGTCCTCGGCGCGGTGGCGCTCTCCCACCTGCGCGGCTGGGTGGACGCGCGCAAGCCGCTGCTGGTCGCCGATCCCCGCGGCGTACGCATCCGCCTCGGCCAGTCCTGGACCGGCTTCGACTGGGACGAGATCGACGAGGTCGTCGTACACCCCCGGCGTCACCTGCTCGCCGACGGCACGGTGCTGGTGCGGCCGCGGGTCGGCGAGGCGTACGAGGTGCGGGTCGGGGTCACCTCGGCGGCCTCTCGCGAGGACATCGGACCGGCCCTCGACGCGCTGGCGGCCGGACGCGCGACGGTCGTGGCCGCTGAGGCTCCGACCCGTCGACCGGTGGACAACCAGGTCCGTCCTGCGCCGCCCGGGGTCGTGGTGGGCCCGGGCGGCGCAGCCGAGCCGGCCGCAGACGCGGTCTACCCGGACCCCGAGGTCCTGGCGGGGTACCCGCAGCCGGGACCCGAGGACCCGGAGGTCGTGGCCGCGTACCCGCAGCCGGAACCCGAGGAGCAGGCGGTCGCGGCACCGGCTGCGCGAGTGCCCCACGGCGCCAGCCCCGCGCGGCCCGAGGCCCTGCGGCGGTCCCACGGCCGACTCGCTCAGATCCGCGCCGCACACCAGCGCAAGCCGGCGGGCACCGTGGCTCCGACCGCCTCCGAGCCCCTGCAGCCGGCCCAGGCGCTGCTCGAGGCGTCCGCCGCGGCAGCGGTGCCAGACGACGTCCCCGCGTCGGCGCCCGAACTTCCTGCCGTCGCGGCGGCCTCGGTTGCCCCGGTGGCCCCCGGGCCGCGGCGCGCCGTGCGGGCCGACGTCCGCCGCTCGGGCCCTTTCAGCGTTGGCTCCCTCGCGCTCTCCCGCGTGCACCGAGGAGGTGCGGCCGAGCTACCGGAGGTGACCGAGCTGCGGGGCACCGAGGGCCGCGTCGGTCTGGTGATCGAGCACGTCGCCCAACCGCACGCGGCGGAGGTCACCCCGTACGCCACGGCGGTCACCTCGACGCGTTCCGACGGGGGAGCGGTCACGAGCGACCCCGTGATCGGCGCCCAGTTGGCGCAGACGCGCATCCGGCTGCGGGTCACCGTCGACCAGCTGGCGGAGCGCACCCGGATCCGCCCGCACGTCATCGAGGCGATGGAGGTCGACGACTTCGAGCCGTGCGGCGGCGACTTCTACGCCCGCGGGCACCTGCGTCGGCTCGCCTCGGTGCTGGCCATGGACCCCGAGCCATTGCTCGACCTCTACGACACGCACTACGGCCAGGGCCCGATCACGGCCAGCAAGGTCTTCTCGGCCGAGCTCGCGACCGGGCCCAATGCGGCCGTACGCGGGACCCGAGGCGGACCCAACTGGACCGCGCTGCTGGGCGTCGTCGTCGCTTTGCTGGTGCTGTGGGGGGTGGCCAGGTTCGTGACCAGCGGCGAGCCGGCGGTGGTCGAGCAGCGGCAGCCCGAGGCGGCAGCCAGCAGTGCGCCGGAGCCGGACCCTGATCGCTTCATCGGCCTCGGTGTCGCTTCGCGCGCGGTCAGCGTGACGGCCAGTCAGGACACCGTGGTACGCCTGCAGGACGCCGACGGCAAGACGATCTGGATCGGACCGTTGCAGGCGGGGGAGTCGCGCCGCTGGTCGGTCACCGGCGAGGTCACGATCCGGGCCCGCAACTCCGGCGCCGTCACCGCCCAGCTCGGAACCGAGGACCCCGTCGCGGTCGGCCGCGGGGACGTGCCCGACGAGGTCACGCTCGGGACGGGCTGAGCCGCCCGAGCGGTCAGGCAGGGGCTGGGCCCGATCGCTCGGCGTCAGGGGCATGGAGCCTTCCCGGCGGTGGGCCATACTGGATCGATCCCATGACTGCCTCCTTCCGTACGGCGACCGCGCAGCACCCCGCCGACGTGCCGACCGTCGCCGTGGTGACGCTGGGGTGCGCACGCAACGACGTCGACTCCGAGGAGCTGGCCGGGCGCCTGGAGGCCGACGGCTTCCGCCTGGTCACCGAGCCCGCCGACGCCGCCACCGTGCTCGTCAACACGTGCGGCTTCGTCGAGCAGGCCAAGAAGGACTCCGTCGACACGCTGCTCGCCGCCGCCGACCTCGAGACCGACGGCGTCACCCGATCGGTCGTCGCGGTCGGCTGCCTCGCCGAGCGGTACGGTCGCGAGCTCGCCACTGAGCTGCCCGAGGCGGATGCGGTCCTCGGCTTCGACGACTACCCCCACATCGCCGCGCGGTTGCGGTCCATCGCGGCCGGGGAGCCCCACGTGGCGCACGCACCGCGCGACCGCCGGGTCTTGCTGCCGATCGCCCCGGTCGACCGGCCCGCGGCCAAGCCCTCGGTCCACCTGCCCGGCCACGCCCCGGCGGCGCTCGACCTGCCGGCCTCGATCGCCCCGGCGTCCGGCCCCCGCGCGGTGCGCCGTCGCCTCGACGACGGCCCAATGGCACCGCTGAAGCTGGCCTCCGGCTGCGACCGGCGCTGCGCGTTCTGTGCGATCCCCGCTTTCCGTGGGTCGTTCGTGTCGCGCCCGCCGGCCGACGTACTGGCCGACGCCCGGTGGCTGGCCGCCTCCGGGGCCCGCGAACTGTTCTTGGTCAGCGAGAACTCCACCTCGTACGGCAAGGACCTCGGGGACCTGCGGCTGCTCGAGTCGCTGCTGCCCGAGCTGGCGGCGGTCGAGGGGGTGACGCGGGTACGCGTGTCGTACCTCCAGCCGGCCGAGATGCGCCAGAGCCTCGTGGCGGCGATGACCTCCACGCCCGAGGTGGTGCCGTACTTCGACCTGTCGTTTCAGCACGCGTCGGGCCCCCTGCTGCGTCGCATGCGTCGTTTCGGCGACGCCGAGCGCTTCCTCGACCTGCTCGTCACGATCCGGCAGCGCGCCCCGCTCGCGGGGGTGCGCAGCAACGTCATCGTCGGCTTCCCGGGCGAGAGCGAGACCGACGTCGACGTCCTCGCCGACTTCCTCGGCGCCGCCGAGCTCGACGCCGTGGGGGTGTTCGGCTACTCCGACGAGGACGGCACGCAAGCCGCGAGGCTCGACGGCCACCTCGACGAGGACGAGGTGCGCGTCCGCGTCGAGCACGTGACGAGCGTCGCCGACGACGCCTGCAGCGCCCGGGCGCGACGCCGGATCGGCGAACGGGTCGAGGTGCTGGTGGAGGAGGTCGACGACGCCGAGGAGCCGGTCGTCGAGGGCCGCGCCGCCTCCCAGGGACCCGAGGTGGATGGTTCCACCACCGTCCTCGGCGCCCCGCCGGGCACGCGCGTCGGCGACCTCCTGGTCGCGACCGTGATCGACACCGAGGGCGTCGACCTGATCGCCCGGGCCGGTACGCCCGTGCGGAGACCGGCGTGAGTGGCACCGCTGGGGAGAGGGCGGCGGCCATCACGGCCGAGCCGTCGAACTGGAACGCCGCCAACGCGCTGACCGTGCTCCGCCTGGTGCTGGTGCCGTTCTTCATCTGGTTCCTGCTGACCGAGGACGGGCAGGAGACCGGGTGGCGCATCGCCGCGTTCGTGGTGTTCCTGGTCGCCGCGCTGACAGACCGCATCGACGGAGATCTGGCCCGGCGGCGCGGACTGGTCACCGACTTCGGCAAGCTCGTCGACCCCATCGCCGACAAGGCGCTCACCGGTGCGGCCTTCGTGGGGCTGTCGCTGCTCGGGGAGCTGACGTGGTGGGTGACGGTGGTCGTGATGGCCCGCGAGCTCGGCATCACCGCACTGCGGTTCTGGGTGCTGCGGCACGGGGTGATGGCGGCCAGCCGCGGCGGCAAGATCAAGACCGTGTTGCAGGCCACCGCGCTGAGCTTCTACATCCTTCCGCTCTCCGGACTGCTGGAGAGCCTCGGGACCGTCGTGATGGCGGCCGCGGTCCTCGTCACCGTCGTGACCGGAGCCGACTACGTACTGCAGGCGCTGCGAGCCCGCCGAGATCGCGCGCAGGTGTGAGCGCGCCGTCCGCTTTGGCCGTCCGTGTCGTCGAAGTGTTGGCCGCCTCGGGGTCGACCGTTGCCTGCGCCGAGTCGCTGACCGGCGGGCTGCTGTGCTCGGCCCTGGTCGACGTCCCAGGCGCCTCCGACGTCGTACGCGGCGCCGTCGTCGCCTACGCCACCGACGTCAAGGCCGGCGTGCTCGGCGTACCCGATGACGTGCTGGCCGAGCACGGCGCCGTGCACGAGGCCACGGTGCGGGCCATGGCGCGTGGAGCGGCGAGGCTGATGGGTGCGTCGTACGCCGTCGCGACCACCGGAGTGGCGGGGCCCGGTGCGAACGAGGGGCGCCCGGCTGGCACCGTTTTCGTGGCCGTAGGGGCGCCGGACGACGACCGCGACGGCGTCGCCCACGTCCGGTACCTGCGTCTGGACGGTGATCGCAGCGCCGTCCGCTCCGGTGCGGTGGTAGCCGCCCTTTCGTTGCTCCTCGAGGTGCTCGAGGGCACGGTTGTGAGGCAGGAAGAGGCGCGGTCGGTGCCGCGTTGAACAGACGCTGACCGCCGTGCCGGGTACGGTGGAACACATGAGCGGTGGTGACACCGCTGGCACCGTACGTGGGAGGTGAGGTCCGTGGTCGCTCTGCGCGAGGTGATCGGCGACGTGTTGCGTACCCATCGCACCCGTCAGGGCCGCACGCTGCGGCAGGTCTCGGTCGACGCCCGGGTGAGCCTCGGCTACATCTCCGAGGTGGAGCGGGGCCAGAAGGAAGCCAGCAGCGAGCTGATCGCCGCCTTGTGCGGCGCGCTGGACGTACCCCTCTCCCAGGTCCTCGGCGACGCCAGCGAGCAGATGCTGGTGATCGAACGATCCGCGGACGCGCTGTCCGCTCGGGTTTCCGATCTCCCGATCCGTACCGTCGCCACCCCTCCGGCCGTCGCCGCCGCCTGACCGCTGCTGATCCAACGTTCACCCCGCTGCGAACTCAACGTTCTGCTGATACCACGTTAACGTGGTGGCGTGCTGCTCAGCCCGGCTTCGAAGCCGGGCGAAGCACCGTTCAACCGTGCTAAGTGGCACGGGCTCAAGAACCACGGCCGCGGCCGGCGTCAGACGACCACGACATCGGCGCCCGGCACCGGATGCAGTCGGGGGTCGGCGGTGAACCCACTCACCAGCGACGTGGTATCGGTCGCGACCTCGTGCGGTCCGCCTCGGACGAGGCGGCCACGGCTGGGTGCCAGTGGCTGCACGTCGACTACGAGCCGCACCTGCAAGCCTTCTACCGCGATGCGTGCGGCTTCGCGCCCACCGCCGCAGGGCTGGTGCGGCTGACCCCTCCCTGCAGCCCTCTCCCTGACAGCGGCCCGGGGGCGCTCCGAACCCGTCCGATGACCGAGGCGGAGTTCGACGCCTACCGGGAGCGGATCGTTCAGGAGTACGCCGAGGAAGACGTGAGAGCCGGCAACTGGAGCCGGGACGAGGCGCTGACCCAGTCCACTCGAGAACTCGCTCGGCTGCTCCCGCTCGGACCCGGCACCGCCGACATGCTGCTTCTGGTCGCGGAGACCCCAGCGGGGGAGCAGGTTGGCGTCCTGTGGATGAGCTTTCGGCACCCGGGCGAGATGGCGGGCACCGGCTGGCTCTACGACATCGAGGTGGCTGCGAAGTACCGCGGCCGCGGTCTGGGCCGATCGCTCCTCCTAGCCGCCGAGGAGGAGACACGTCGCCACGGCCTCACAGCACTGGGCTTGAACGTCTTCGGCTCCAACGAGGTGGCACGGCGGCTGTACACCTCTGCGGGGTACGACGTCGTCAGCCAGCAGATGCGCAAGCATCTGACGCCTGTGTAGGCGCGATGGACAGCGGGCGTGGCGTGTGGCTGATCATCGGGGTGCAGGCCGCTGGCAAGTCGACGGTCGCCGACCTGCTGGCGCATCGGCTCGGCCGGTCGGTCCACGTGCGCGGGGGCCAGTTCTACCGCTGGGCTGTCGACGGGTGGGTGCACCCGACGGGGGGTTCCACCATGCCGTCCGAAGCGCGCCGGTTGTTGGACCTGCGGTACCGGCTCTCGGCGCTGGTCGCCGATGAGTACGCCGAGGCGGGCTTCACCGCGGTCGTCCAGGACAACGTCTTCGGCGCCGACGTCGTCGCCTGGCTGGAGCGGGTCCGTTCCCGACCGCGACATCTGGTGGTCCTGTGCCCGTCGGTGGAGGCGGTGACCGAGCGTGACGCGGCACGGCAGCGGGAGAGGGGCAAGATCGCCTACCGACCGGGCGAGTTCACGATCGATGGCCTCGATGCCGAGTTGCGGGCGACCCCGCGGCTGGGGCTCTGGTTGGACACCTCGTTGCAGACCCCAGGCCAATCGGTCGACGAGATCGTGGCTCGGGCCGCGGAGGCGGTGGTTGCGGAGCCGGATGCCGGATGCCGGTCTGACGTGACCGGAGGCGACTCTGCCGGCCCGCAAAGCCACCTGCACTCACGTCAGACGCACTCGGGGCACACCGCCGCGGGTCCGTCTAGGCAGCAACGTCAGCAGCCCGTCAACGCCTTGCTGTCTCCTGCATGAAACGCGACCCGTACGACGGTTCGGGGGGGCGCTTCGCGCACGATCTCGAAACCGCGAGCGAGGTAGGACTCCAGCTTGCCCATGTAGTCGGGTTTCCGGTTCGGGTACGCCTCGAGCCAGCTCGCTCCTGCGTCGCGCGCCCACCTGATGGCCGAGTCCAAGAGCGCGGATCCGACGCCGGTTCCACGTTCTCGAGAGGGCACGGAGAAGCACGTGATGGCCCAAGTGCCCGGGGCGTCTTGGCCGCCGCCGTAGCAATCGACGGGCGGTCTGCACGCGGTCCTTACCCGCGCAGCCGCAGCCCGCGGGGGGTGGCGACGAACCCGGCTGCCTCCAGCGCGGCCGCGAGCGGCGTACCGAGCACGCGCTCGCCGTCGGCCCGCTCGACGGTGAGCCGCCCGAGGGAGCCGGCGCGCACCGCGGCGGCGAGCGAGCGCACCGCCGGCTGCAGCAGCCCCTCGTCGGAGCCGAACGTGAGCAACGTCCGACCGCCGCGCTCCACATAGACCACCAGCGACCCGTCGACCAGCACCACCAGCGCGCCGGACTTGCGGCCTGGTCGGTGCCTGGTCGCGCTGTCGACTGGATTACGGTCCGGCCAGGGCAGGGCCGCGCCGTACGGGTTGGCCGGGTCGGTGGCTGCCAGCGTCAGCGCGACCGGATCGCCTTCGGCCGCGGTGTACGTGCGCAGCCTGTCCACCGCACCGGCCGTGCCGAACTGGGCGGCGCCGAGTGAGCCCACGAAGTAGCCGCGGCGCACCCGGCCGGTCTCCTCGAAGGCGCCGAGCACCTTGTAGATGCCGGCGAACCCCCCCGGCACCCGCTCGCTCGCGACGGCGCCGCGCGTCACCACCCCGTGCCGGTCGAGCAGCGCCTCGGCGGTGGCGTGCGCGCGTACGGTCGGGTCGGTCTCGCGGGGTGGGAGCAGCGACCACCGGCCGGCAGCGGTCGGCGGACCAGTGCGGGTGGGCATCGCCGGCCGACCGAGCCCTCCCCGCCGCCGGGACCGGGCCCGGGGGGCGGCCAGCCGCGAGCGGTGCGTCGCGCGGCTCGACCGGGTCAGCGCACGCAGCGGCGCCAGCGTGTCGTTGGTGACGACACCGCACCACACGAGGTCCCACAACGCCTGCTCCAGAACCCGGTCGTCGCTGGACCCCACGGCGTTGGAGAGCTGCCGGAAGAACCACGCCCCGCCCCCGCTCAACGCCTCGAGCACCCGCTCGTGCAGGTCACCGCCTTCGGGCTCGACGGGGTCGCCGAGCGTCACCCCGGCGCTGTCGGCCAGGTGCAGGCTCACCCAGCCGTCGGCTGCGGGCAGCGTGCCGGCACCGGCCCAGATCACCTCGCCGGTCGCGGTGAGCTCGTCGAGGTAGGCGGGGGAGTAGTCGGCGACGCGCGAGGCGAGCACCAGCGGCTCCAGGGCACTCGCGGGCACCGGCGCGCCGGCCAGCTGCTCGACTACCTGGGCCACCCCGTCGACCCCGCGCAACCGGGAGCCGACCTGCTGCCAGGCCGGCAGGAAGCGCCCCAGCGCCGCGGGCTCGACCGGCTCGACCTCGCAGCGCAGCGCGGCGAGCGAGCGGCGACGCAGCCGGCGCAGCACCTCGGCGTCGCACCACTCCGCGCCGTGGCCGCCGGGCCGGAACTCACCCTCGACCACGCGCCCGCTGGCGGCGAGCCGGCGCAGCGCGTCGGCCACCACCGCCGCGCCCAGCCCGAACCGCACAGCCACGTCGGCGGGTACGAACGGCGCATGCGTACGCGCGTAGCGGCTCACCAGGTCGCCGAGCGGGTCGGGCACCGGGTCGAGGAAGGCGTCGGGGGTCCCGTACGGCACGGGGACGCCGAGCGCGTCGCGCAGTCGGGAGGCGTCCTCGACCGCGACCACCCACGACCGCCCCGCGTAGGACACCGCCAGCGCCCGCCGGGCGCTGATCAGGTCCGCCACCCAGGCGTCGACCGGCGCGACGGCGGTGCACCGGGCGGCGAGGTCGGCACGGGTGAGCGGGCCGAGCAGCCGCAGCAGGTCGGCGACACCCTCCACGTCGCGCGCCCGGCGGTCGGGGGCCAGCCGCTGCAGCTCGCCCTCGATCTCCTCGAGTACGTCCGCATCCAGCAGGTCACGCAGCTCAGCCCGGCCGAGCAGCTCGGCCAGCAGGGCCGGGTCGAGCGACAGCGCGGCGGCGCGCCGTTCGGCGAGCGGGCTGTCGCCCTCGTATAGGAACGCCGCGACGTAGCCGAACAGCAGCGAGCGCGCGAACGGCGACGGCGCCGAGGTGACCACCTCGTCGATCGTGACGGTACGCGAGTCCAGCGAACCCATCAGCCGCCTGAGCGCGGGGACGTCGTAGACGTCCTGCAGCACCTCGCGCACGGCCTCGAGCACGATCGGGAATGCGGGGTAGTCGCGCGCCACCTCCAGCAGCTGGGCCGAGCGCTGCCGCTGCTGCCACAGCGGGCTGCGCCGGCCGGGGTCGCGGCGCGGCAGCAGCAGCGCCCGGGCCGCGCACTCGCGAAAGCGGGAGGCGAACAGCGCCGAACCGCCCACCTCGGCGGTGACCAGGTCGTCGATCTCGTCGGGGTCGAAGACGAAGAGGTCGGCACCCGGCGGGTCGGCGTCGATCTCGGGCAGGCGTACGACGATGCCGTCGTCGCTGGCCATCGCCTGCCCGTCGACGCCGTGCCGCTCCCGCAGCCGGGCCGCGACGGCCAGGGACCAGGGCGCGTGCACCGTCAGGCCGTACGGGGAGTGCAGCACCACGCGCCAGTCGCCGAGCTCGTCGCGGAAGCGCTCGACCAGCAGCATCCGGTCGTGCGGGACGCGGCCGGTCGCCTCCTTCATCTCGGCCAGGAACGCGACCAGGTTGTCGGCCGCCCAGCCGTCGAGCCCGGCGGTACGGCAGCGGGCCAGCGCCGTCTCGGCCGGTGCGGACGACACCTCGCGGACGAATGCGCCCAGTGCCGCCCCCAGCTCGGCGGGCCGGCCCAGTGTGTCGCCCTTCCAGAACGGCAGTCGGCCCGGTTGGCCGGGGGCGGGGCTGACGATGACCCGGTCGGAGGTGATGTCCTCGATCCGCCAGCTCGAGGCCCCGAGCGCGAAGACGTCGCCGATGCGCGACTCGTACACCATCTCCTCGTCGAGCTCGCCGACGCGGCTGGAACGCTCGCCGACCATGAACACGCCGAACATGCCGCGGTCGGGAATCGTGCCGCCGGAGGTGACCGCGAGGCGCTGCGCCCCCGGCCGTCCGGTGACCGTGCCGCCGACCCGGTCCCACACCACCCGCGGACGCAGCTCGGCGAACTGGTCGGATGGGTAGCGACCCGCGAGCAGGTCGAGCGTGGCGTCGTACGCCGAGCGGGGGAGCGTCGCGAACGGCGCCGCCCGGCGGACGAGCGCGAACCACTCCTCGACGTCGAGGACGTCCATCGCGGCGGCCGCGACGCTCTGCTGGGCGAGGACGTCGAGCGGGTTGGCCGGCATCGCGAGGGCTTCGATGGCGCCCGTACGCATGCGTTCGACGGCGACGGTGGCCTGCACGAGGTCGGCGCGGTGCTTGGGCAGCACCACGCCGCGGGAGACCTCGCCGACCTGGTGGCCGGCCCGGCCGACCCGCTGCAGGCCGCTCGCCACCGACGGAGGGGCCTCGACCTGCACGACGAGGTCGACCGCACCCATGTCGATGCCGAGCTCGAGGCTGGAGGTGGCGACCACGCACGGCAACCGCCCGGCCTTGAGGTCGTCCTCGATGAGGGCCCGCTGCTCCTTGCTCACCGACCCGTGGTGCGCCCGGGCGATCACGGTGGGGGCGCCGGCGCTCGCCCCGGACTGGCCCATCAGCTGGGCCGGTGGTGCCGCCGATTGCGCGTCGCGCTCGGTGGCGATCTCGTTGAGCCGCGCGGTGAGCCGCTCGGCCAGGCGCCGGGAGTTGGCGAACACGATCGTCGAGCGGTGCTGCTCGATGAGGTCGACGACCCGGGCCTCCACGTGCGGCCAGATCGACGCCGACGTACGCGGGGCGCTCGGGTCATCGAGGTCCAGCGCGTCGAGACTAGGTGCACCACCGGGGTAGACGTCACCGGCTCCACCGGGCGGGCGGGGAGTCGCAGCGGTGCTGCCGAGCTCGCCCATGTCGGGCACGGGGACCACGACCGACAGGTCGAAGCGCTTGTCGGCCGGTGGGGCGACGACACGCACCGCGGCCGCGCCACCGAGGTAGCGGGCCACCTCCTCGACCGGGCGCACCGTGGCCGACAGCCCGATGCGCTGGGCGGGTCGCTCCAGCAGCGCGTCGAGCCGCTCCAGCGACAGCGCGAGGTGGGCCCCGCGCTTGGTTCCGGCGACCGCGTGCACCTCGTCCACGATCACGGTGTCGACGCCGCGCAGCGACTCCCGGGCGGCCGAGGTGAGCAGCAGGAACAGCGACTCGGGCGTGGTGATGATGATGTCGGGCGGCGTGCGGGCGAGGGTGCGCCGCTGCGCCGCCGGGGTGTCGCCGGAGCGTACGCCGACGGTGACGTCTGGCGTGGGCAGGCCGAGTCGCAGCGCCGTCTGCCGGATGCCGACCAGCGGCGCCCGCAGGTTGCGCTCGACGTCGACAGCCAAAGCCTTGAGTGGGGAGACGTACAGCACGCGGCAGCGGTGCTCGCGGCGTCGGGGTGATGCAGCGGAGGCCAGATGGTCGAGCGCGGACAAGAACGCGGCTAGCGTCTTGCCCGAGCCGGTGGGAGCGACCACGAGCGCATGGGAACCGGCGCCGATCGCGTCCCAGGCACCCACCTGGGCCGCGGTGGGCGCGGCGAACGACCCGGTGAACCAGGTCCGGGTGGGGACGGAGAACCGGGACAGCACCTCCTCGGCGTCGGGGGCCGGCGGGGGCTGGCCGGCGCTGGGTCGGGGCACCCGGACATCCTCCGGTACGGCACCGACAGCTGCGCAGTGCGGGCGGTCCGCAGCTCAGGTCGACTCAAGGGCCTGCCGGCGACGCTCCAGGTGGGCACGCTCGACGGCGTTGGTGGTCAGCGCGAGGGCCTCGTCGTACGCGCGGCGGCCGTCGCCCGTCCTGCCCAGCCGATCCAGGAGGTCTGCCCGGGCGACGTGCCAAGGCTGGTAGCCGTCGAGCGGGAGCGCATTCACGTCGGTGAGCGCCGTCGCGCCGCAGGCACGCCCGGACCAGCGCCTGCCCTTCCGCGACCAGCGCTCGGTCCCAGCGGCCGCGGTCCTGGTCCGGCAGCAGCACCAGCGCACCGGCCGCATCGGTGCGCGGCGCCCTCGTACGGCTGGCTCACTCCTCGGGCTCGTCCTGGAACGGTCGGACCTCCACCGGGCCGCGGCAGGCGACGGTGGCCTTCCCCGCCCAGGCGAGCGCGGCGTCGAGGTCGTCGGCCTTGATGACCCAGAACCCCCCCAGCTGCTCCTTGGTCTCGGCGAACGGGCCGTCGGTGGTCACCACCGCTCCATCCCGCGTGCGCACGACCGTGGCGCTGTCCGGCCGGTGCAGGCCACCGGCGAACACCCACGCACCGGCCGCCTTCAGGTCGGTGTTCACCGCCTCGACGTCGCGGTACATCTGCTCCATCATTTCCGGCGGCGGATCCGGCTCGCCCTCGACGTAGTGCACGGCCAGCAAGTACTGCTTCATGGCTGTCTCCCTTCCCCGGCGGCCAACTCGGTGCCGACCTCTCACCTTGTCCACGAACGACCCGGTGCTGAATCGACAGCCTGCCCCTGATTTCAGCGCGCGGATGCTCTCGGCTGCGGTTCGGTCCCGGCGCGTACAAACCGTGCCACAGTTGTCGGACCTGCCGACTACTGTCACCGCGTGACCCACTCGGCGACGCATCCGGCAACAGCCGGCCAGGGCACCGACGGCGCTGCCCCGCTCGTGCTCGCCCGGGACCTGGTCAAGCGCTACGGCGACTTCGAGGCCGTACGCGGCATCGACATCGAGGTGCGGCGCGGCGAGGCCTTCGGGTTCCTGGGCCCCAACGGCGCGGGCAAGACCTCCACGATGCGCATGATCGCCGCCGTGTCGACCGTGACTTCCGGGAGTCTGCAGGTGCTCGGCATGGACCCGGCCACCGACGGTCCCGCGATCCGGTCCCGGATCGGGGTGTGCCCGCAGGAGGACACCCTCGACACCGAGCTGACGGTGCGCGAGAACCTGGTGGTCTACGGCCGTTTCTTCGGGATCTCGCGGGCCGAGTGCGCCCGGCGGGCCGATGAGCTGCTCGGCTTCCTCCAGCTCACCGACAAGGCCGACGCCCGCGTCATCGACCTGTCCGGTGGGCTCAAGCGGCGGCTCACCGTGGCCCGTTCGCTGGTCAACGAGCCCGAGTTGCTCATGCTCGACGAACCCACGACCGGCCTGGACCCGCAAGCGCGGCACCTGCTGTGGGACCGGCTGTTCCGGCTCAAGCAGCAGGGCACGACGCTGCTGCTCACCACGCACTACATGGACGAGGCCGAGCAGCTGTGCGACCGCCTCGTCGTGATCGATGGCGGGGTGATCGTCGCCGAGGGGTCGCCGGCGCAGCTGATCCGCGAGCACTCCACCCGCGAGGTCTGCGAGCTGAGGTTCGAGGTGGACGACCACGAGCAGGTCGCCGACCAGGTGAGCGACCTCGGCGAGCGGGTCGAGGTGCTGCCCGACCGGGTGCTGGTCTACGCCGACGACGGCGAGGCGGTCGCCCAGGCCATTCACGACCGCGGGCTGCCGACCCGCGGCACGCTGGTGCGGCGCAGTGGCCTCGAGGACGTCTTCCTGCGGCTGACCGGCCGCTCGCTGGCCGACTGATGCGGGCGTCCTCGGCCACCCGCACGCGCGGCCTGGTGGTGCGGCAGGCCGACCACTGGCTGGTGCGCTGGCGCCGTACGTGGCGTGGCAGCGCCATCACCAACTTCGTGCTCCCGGTCCTGTACCTGCTCGCGATGGGCGTCGGTCTCGGCAGCTACGTCGACGACGGTGGCGGCTCCCCGGCGCTGGATGGTCTGCCGTACCTCGACTTCATCGCGCCCGGGCTGCTGGCGACGACGGTGTTCCAGAACGCCGTGGGGGCCTCGACGTGGCCGGTGATGGGAGCGCTGAAGTGGGACAAGACCTACTACGCCATGCTCGCCACCCCGCTTCGGGTGCGCGACATCCTGGTCGGCAACCTGTGGTTCGTCGCGGCGCGCATGTCCCTCACCGGCGCGGTGTTCCTCGGCGTTCTCGTGCTCTTCGGGGTGGCCACCTCCTGGTGGGCAGTGCTCGCGCTCCCGGCCGCCGTCCTCGTCGGCATGGCCCACTCGACCCCGTGCTTCGCGTTCGCGGCGTCGCTGCAGCGCGAGACCGGCTTCATGTTGCTGTACCGGCTCGGCGTCGTCCCGATGTTCTTGTTCTCGGGTGCGTTCTTCCCGGTGTCCCAGCTGCCCCAGGCGCTGGAGTGGCTGGCCCGGCTGCTGCCGCTCTACCACGGGGTCGAGCTGGTGCGCGGTCTGGTCCTCGGTGTCCCTGAGCTGTGGCCTGACCTGCTGCACGTGGCCTACCTGGGGGTGTGGGTCGTCGGCGGGTTCTTGCTCGCCGACCGCCAACTGGCCCGCCGGCTGGGGGACGGCTGAGGTGGCCACGCTCGCTGTGCCCGGCAGGGTCGCCCGGATGCCGTTCTGGCACCTGGTCGGGCGCAACGTGGTGGTCTACCGGCGCGACTGGGTGGTGTTCGTCACCGGCTTCTTCGAGCCCCTGCTCTACCTGCTCTCCATCGGGGTCGGCATCGAGCGGCTGGTCGGCGAGTTCCGGCTGCCGGACGGGCAGGTCGTGTCCTACACGCAGTTCGTGGCACCCGCGATGCTGGCCGCCTCGGCGATGAACGGCGCCCTGTTCGACACCACGTTCGGCGTCTTCTTCAAGCTCAAGTACGAGAAGGTCTACGACGCCGTCCTCGCCACGCCGTTGCGGCCGCGTGACGTCGCTGCCGGCGAGCTGGTGTGGGCGTTGTTGCGCAGTGGTCTGTACGCGGTGATGTTCGTTGCCGTGATGGCCGCGCTGGGGCTCACCTCCTCGTGGTGGGCGGTGCTCGGGGTTCCGGCGGCCGTACTCATCGGCTTCGGGTTCGGGGCCCTCGGGATGGCCCTGACGACGTGGATGCGGTCATGGCAGGACTTCGACTTCATCACGTTGACGGTGCTCCCGATGTTCTTGTTCTCGGCCACGTTCTTCCCGCTCGAGCGCTATCCCGCCGGCGTGCAGTGGCTCGTGCAGGTGACCCCGCTGTACCAAGGTGTCGTGCTCTGCCGCGGCCTGGTGACCGGCAGCTTCAGCGCGGACATGCTGGTGGCGGTCGGCTATCTGCTGGTCATGGGCGGGCTGGGGTTCTACGTCGCCTCGAAGCGGTTCGCCCGGTTGCTGCTGCGGTGAACCGCGCTGCCGGTGTCCGCATACTGTCCCGGTGAGGCACAGCGAGTTCTGGGCGCGGATGGAGTCGCACTTGGGCACCGGCTATGCGCAGGTGTGGGCCCAGCGGCAGGTGCTACGCGACCTGGGCGGGCGCACCGTCGAGGAGGCGCTGGCCGACGGCGAGGAGCCCAAGCGGGTGTGGCGCGCGGTGTGGTCCGCGCTCGAGCTGCCCCCCCGCGACCGCTGACCCCGCGGCGTGCGACGACGGCTCGCTGCATACCGCCACGGGTCCGTACGTGCCCGCGTGGCGGTGCGCCACTCGTACGACGGGCGCTGCTTCAGCTACGAGAGCTCACGCACTTGACCCGGCTGGATGTTGCTTAGCCCGGCTTCGACGCCGGGTCAAGCAACCCGTCACCACGTCAACGTGGTATCGGCACAGCCACCCTCACCACGTCGTACGCAGGATGAGCGCGATCGCCAGCGTCCACACCACCTGGGCGCCCAGCCAGGCGCGGTGCGAGCGCGCCGGCAGCAGCGTGGCGAGCGGCACCAGCCACACCATGAACGGCAGCCAGATGCGTTCAGTCTCCGACTTCGACAGCCCTGTCAGGTCGGCCACCGAGATGGCCACCGCAGCGCCCACCGCCAGCCACCACGCCGCATGCGCTCGCGCGGACCCGGCAACCGGCCGGCCAGCCCGGCTCACCGCCATGCCCACCCCGGCCACGACCGCCGGGCCCACGGCGAACGCCACGATCGCGACGTTGGCCCAGATCCAGTACGACTGTGGCCGGATGTCGGCGATGCCCTGGTAGTAGCGCTCGACCACCAGTCGCTGGCCCTCCAGCCACCAGAAACCGCCCGCAGCGAACAGCACGACGACCGCCAGCGCCCCGATCACCGCAGGGAGGAGCGGTCGCCACGACCGGCCCACCCACAGCACCACGAGGGCCAGCGGCGCGAGCAGTGTCAGTCCGTAGGAGAGGAACAGGCAGACGCCGAAGATCAGACCGGCGGCGAGGCCGAGCCCCAGCGCTTGCCCCCGCCGTCGTTCCACGGCCGCGCAAGCCAGTACGGCCAGGCCCCACGCGCCGACCGCCATGAAGGGCCCGTCGGCCGACACGAACACCCAGATCGTCAGCGGCGACAGCGCCAGGAACGGCGCGGCCAGCCGGGCGCGCCGCTCGTCGCCGAGCCGGCGAAGGGTCACCAACACCGCCACCACCGCGGTGGACCCCACCAGCGAGGTGATGACGCCGGCCCAGGCCGGACCACCGAGGCCGATGGCGTCGAGGCCCGCGTACGACAGCAGCGGCAGCGGCGGGTGTCCGGAGTTGTGTGTCACGAAGTTCGAACGATCCGGCACCAGCAAGATGTTGTCGGCGTAGATCGACAGCAACGACCTGACGCCGTGCACCCGGTCTACGTCGACGAGGTACTCGTCCGGGCCAGCCAGGATCGAGACGACGCCGGTGTCCCAGCCGCGCAGCAGGGCCACCGAGAAGCCCCAGCCGACCCCGGCGAGCCAGGTGAGCCCGAGCAGGCGGCCCCAGCGCAGCTTCGACACGCGCGGCATCACGTACGCCAGCACCGCCACCGCGATCGCCACGCCGGCCGCCAGCGCGCCCGGGCGGCCCGTCGTGGGCTCGAAGTAGGCGCTCAACGGCGGCAGCCACGCGTGCACGTTGGCGGTGATCCCCAGCGCCTCGACGGTGAACGCGGCCAGCACGAGCAACGCCGCGAGGGCGAGGGCTACCCGCGCGGGCACCGGGACGCCTCCGTGCGTACCCGTCGGCTCGGAGGGCTTCCTCGTGGCGGTCTCGGTCATCGCGACCAGTATCGTCACGCGCCACGACGAGGTCAGTCGACGGACACGCCGGCCAGGGCCACCACCTGCTGCCACAGCCGGTCACGGGCACCGGCGGGCTCTCGCTGCCATGGGCCGTACGCGGTCGGACGCGGTCGGCGGTCGTGCCAGAACAGACCCGTGCCCACCTCGGGCGCCGCAGCCAGCCACACCACGGTGTCGGCACCACCCGCGGGGTCTCGCAGCAGTGGTCCGGTGAGCCGGTGGAACCGTGGCAGGGACGCAGCGATGCCCGGGGTGTCGACCCAGCCCGGATGCATGCTGTGCACGCTCACCCCCGAGCCGGCCCAGCGGGCAGCCAGCTGCTCGGCCAGCACCACCTGCATCCGCTTGGTACGCCCGTATGCGGTCACCGGCGAGTACGACCCCTGGGTGTACTCCAGGTCGTCGGCCTCGAGCCGCTGGCCGTACATGCCACCCGACGACACCCACACCACGCGGGCGTCGCCGTCGGCCTGGAGCGCCGGGCGCAGTAGCGCGGTCATCGCGAACGGGCCCAGCACGTGGGTGGCGAGGGCCAGCTCGTGCCCCTGGGCCGACTCCGAACGCTCGGGCGGCATCACCCCCGCGTTGTGCACGAGCACGTGCAGGTCGTCGACCCGGGCCAGCAGGTCCGCGCTGAAGTCGCGTACGGCGCGCAGGTCGGACACGTCGCACACCTCGGCCACCAGGTTTGCGCCCGCGACCTGCGCGGCCACGTCCTCGCGGGTCTGGTCGGTACGCCCGGCGTCCCGGCCGAGCAGGTGGACGGTGGCGCCGAGCCGGGCCAGCCCCACCGCGGTCGCGGTGCCGAGCCCAGACGTCGCTCCGGTGACCAGCGCCCGCCGGCCGGTCAGGCACCCGGGCGCTGGGTCGGCCGGCCACCACCGGCGCCGCAGCCGCGGGCCGATCGCGGAGTACCCGGGCAGCACCGCCTTGTCCAGCAGCCAGTCCAGGCCGGTGGTCACGGGGACGCGCTCGGTCAGCATCGGGCCAGCGTAGGTGGCCCCGGCCACCGACCGGATCTTTATGCATCCGTGCCGCCGGGGCGACCCATGTGTCGCAAGATCGGTCCGGGCCGGCCGATCCCGAGCGTCGCAACGTCGGGCCGGCCGGTCACGAGCCCCGAGATCCACCCGCACCGGCCCGTGCCAGACTGCGCGCCATGTCCGACCCGGCCGATCCCGGTGCCCGTCCCGACGTCGCCGTCATCGGCGGCTCCGGGTTCTACTCGTTCCTGTCCGAGGTACGCGAGGTCGAGCTGACCACGCCGTACGGCGAGCCGAGCGGACCAGTCGCGGTCGGCACGGTCGGCGGGCGGTCGGTCGCGTTCCTGGCCCGGCACGGAGCGGGCCACCGGTACCCCGCGCACCGAATCAACTACCGCGCGAACCTGTGGGCCCTTCGCAGCCTCGGGGTCCGTCGGGTGCTCGCGCCCTGCGCCGTCGGAAGCCTGCAGCCCGAGCTCGGCCCCGGCTCGCTCGTAGTCCCCGACCAGCTCGTCGACCGCACCAGTGGACGCGTGCAGACCTACTTCGACACCGGCGCGGTCCACGTCGGCTTCGCCGACCCGTACTGCGCGGACCTGCGGGCATCGGTGCTCACCGTGGCCGACCGCGCCGACGCGCATCCCATCGACGGCGGGGCGATGGTCGTGATCGAGGGTCCGCGCTTCTCCACCCGCGCGGAGTCGCAGTGGTACGCCGCGCAGGGCTGGTCGCTGGTCAACATGACCGGTCACCCCGAGGCGGTCCTCGCCCGCGAGCTCGGACTGTGCTACGCCGCGATCGCGCTCGTCACCGACCTCGACGCCGGCCTCGACGCCGCCAGCTCGGTCGACCAGTCGACCGTGTTCGAGGTGTTCGCCGCCAACATCGACCGGCTCAAGGCACTGCTGGCCGACACGGTCCCGACCCTGTCGGCCCAGGGCGACGGCCCGGGTTGTGAGTGCGCCTCGGTCCACGACGGCATGACGTTGCCGTTCGAGCTGCCGTGAAGGTGCTGCTGACCGGCGCCGCCGGCTTCATCGGCACCGCGATCGGGGCGGCGCTGCGCGAAGGGGGCCACGACGTCGTCGGGCTCGACCTCATGCTGCCGTTGGCACACCCGGCCGGCAGCGCGGCACCCGGTGATGTGCACCGGGTCGACGTCCGCGACCGGCCGGCGCTCGAGCCGCTGCTCGCCGGCGTCGACGTGGTGTGCCACCAGGCCGCGATGGTCGGCAACGGCGTCAACGCCCAGGACCTCCCCGCGTACGCCACCCACAACGACCTCGCCACCGCGGTGCTGCTCGCCGCGATGGCCACCGCCGGCATCGACCGCCTCGTGCTCGCCAGCTCGATGGTGGTCTACGGCGAGGGGGCGTACGACTGCGAGCGGCACGGCCGCGTCGCCCCCGCTCCGCGCCGCGAGGACGACCTGCGCGCCGGTGTGTTCGACCCCCGCTGCCCGCACTGTGACGAGCTGCTCACCTGGGCGCTGGTGGAGGAGGACACGTCGGTCAACCCTCGCAGCATCTACGCCGCGACCAAGGCCGCACAGGAGCACCTCGCCGCCGCCTGGTCGGTGCTGCAGGAGGGCCACGTCGTGGCGTTGCGCTACCACAACGTCTACGGGCCGCACCTGCCCGCCGACACCCCGTACGCGGGCGTGGCGGCCATCTTCCGGTCCGCGCTCGCCCGCGGTGAGGCTCTCCAGGTCTTCGAGGACGGCGGCCAGGTCCGCGACTTCGTGCACGTCAGTGACGTGGCCGCGGCCAACGTCGCCGCGGTCGCGCAGGTGGGCGACCGCTCCGTCGGACTGCACCCGTACAACGTGTGCTCCGGGCGCCCGATCACGCTGCTGGAGATGGCCAGCGCGATCGCGGCGGGCTCCGGAGGGCCGGAACCGGAGGTCACCGGCCGCTACCGGCCCGCCGACGTGCGGCACGTCGTGGCCTCGCCACGGCGGGCCGCCGAGCAGCTGGGGTTCACCGCCGCTGTCGACCCGCACGACGGGTTCACCGCGTTCGCCACCGCCCCGCTGCGTACGACGGGCGGTTGAGGCCGAGCAGGCCACCGCAAGGGTGTCCGAACGGTATCCGGCAGCTCGAAAGGTATCTTCCCTGCATGCCAGCGCGGTGCGACGTCGTCCTGCCCTGCCGGGACGAGGCCGCAGCCCTCCCCGGTGTGCTGGCCGCCATCCCCGCCGACATGCGGGCGATCGTCGTCGACAACGGCTCCACCGACGGCACGGGCGACGTCGCCCGCGCACACGGCGCCGTCGTCGTGTACGAGCCACGAGCCGGGTACGGTGCTGCGGTCCACGCCGGGGTCCTCGCCGCCAGCGCCCCACTGGTCGGTGTCGTGGACGGCGACGGGTCCATGGACCCCGCGGTGCTGTCGGAGCTGGCCGACCTCGTCGAGGGTGGTGCGGTGACGATGGCGGTCGGCCGCCGGCGTCCGGTTGCCCGCGGTGTCTGGCCCTGGCACGCCCGCGCCGGCAATGCGGTCATCACCGCCCGGTTGCGGCGGCGGGCCGGCGTACCCGTCCACGACATCGCGCCGCTGCGGGTGTGCCGCCGCCAGGACCTGCTCGACCTCGACGTGCGCGACCGCCGTTTCGGCTACCCGCTGGAGCTGCTGGTGAAGGCCGGCGCCGCCGGCTGGGTGCTGCGCGAGGTGGACATCGACTACCGCCCCCGGACCGCCGGGACCCGGTCCAAGGTGTCCGGCAGCGTCCGGGGCACCCTGCGCGCCGCCCGCGACTTCGCCTCGGTCCTGCCGTGAGCCCCCGGGACACCCAGGCCCACGTCCAGCACATGGCGGTGCTCGTGGTGGCGAAGGCCCCGGTCCCGGGGCTGGCCAAGACCCGGCTGGCCGCGCGGGTCGGGACCGCTGCTGCCGCCGATGTCGCCGCCGCGGCGATGCTCGACCTGTTGGAGACGTTGCGCCGCGACCGACGCCGCACGCTGGTGGCGCTGACCGGTGACCTGTCGCAGTCAGCCCGGTCCACCGAGCTGGCCGACGCGCTGACAGGCTGCACGGTGTTTCCCCAGGCCGAGGGTGCGTTCTCCGTCCGGCTGGCCCGCGCCCACCAGCGCGCCCAGCAGCTCGCGCCCGGTCCCTTGCTGCAGGTCGGCATGGACACGCCCCAGATCGACGCCGACCTGCTGCGCGCGGCGCACGCAGCACTGGGCGAGCACGGGGCGGTGCTCGGGCCGGCCGATGACGGTGGCTGGTGGGCCCTGGGCCTGCACACGGCCGATCCAGCCGCCGCGCTGGCGGACGTGGCGATGTCCACCGCCTCCACCGGCGCCGACACCGAGGCGGCGCTGATCGCCACCGGCCTCGTGGGCGACGTGGTCGGCCGGCTGGCAACGTTGCGCGACGTCGACGAGTGGGACGACGCGGTGGAGGTAGCCGCCGCCGTACCCGGGTCCCGGTTCGCCGCCGCCGTGTCGTCCTGTGCAGAGCGCGTCGGGGTAGCCAGGTGACCGCGGAGGCTGCGCCCGAACCCGAGGCGTACTGCGACCCGGGGCCGCTGCACCCGCTGCGCGCCTTCGAGCATGCGCTGGCCGGGTACGACGTCCGGGTCGTCGACGAGCTCGGCACGCGCCGGCCGCTGCCGGCCGCGCAGTGGCTGGCAGCGGCCGACGGCCACGACCACCGGCTCATACTCGACCACTGCGTCGGTCCCACCATCGACCTCGGCTGCGGGCCCGGGCGGCTGCTGGTGGCGCTGTCCGAACGGTCGGTGACCGCGCTCGGGGTCGACGCGTCGCCGCTGGCCGTCGCTCACGCCCGCAGTCGCGGGGCCCGCGCCATCCGGCGCGACTTGTTCGGCACGCTGCCCGGCAGCGGTCGCTGGCGGCACGTGCTGCTCGCCGACGGCAACGTCGGCATCGGCGGCGATCCGGTTCGCCTGCTGCGCCGGGTGGCCCGGCTCGTGCACCCGGAGGGCACCGTGCTGGTCGAGGTGGGCCCGCCGGGCACCGGCCTGCGCCACGAGCGGATCCGGCTCGACGTCGACGGCCGGCTCTCCGCCCCGTTCCGGTGGGCCCTGCTCGGCGTCGACGCCGTCGACGCGGTGGCGCAGGAGGCGGGGCTGGATCTGCACGCCGTGCACCACGCGGGCTGGCGCCGGGTCGCGGAGCTGCACCACCCTCGATAGCCGCCAGTGTACCGTTCGGTACATGTCCGCCAGGGTGCGCGTCCCGTCGGAAGCGACGTTCTCTTCGCGGCTGCGCGACCCCACAGTCACCGCCCGGGTGGGTGCGCTGCTGGGCCTGTGCTTCGCGATGGCCTTTTTCACCGGCCTGTGGAGCCACTGGGCGCAGAACCTCCCGGGCTGGTTGACCTACCCGACGAGCCCGGCGTGGTTGTACCGCGTGACCCAGGGCGTCCACGTGGCGGCTGGCACTGCCGCGGTACCGCTGCTGCTGGTGAAGCTCTGGTCGGTCTACCCGCGGTTGTTCGCGGCCTTCCCCTGGCCGCCTTCGCGACGGCTGATGCTGAACCTGCTGGAACGGCTGTCGGTCGCCGTGCTCGTCGGCGCGGCGGTGTTCCAGCTGGTGACCGGGCTGATGAACAGCTCGCAGTGGTACCCCTGGGCGTTCAGTTTCCGCTCCGCGCACTACGCGGTCGCCTGGGTGGCGATCGGCTCGCTGGTGCTGCACGTCGCGGTCAAACTCCCGGTCATCCGCCGGGCGTTCGGTGAACCGGTCGAGAGCTCCGTCGAACCCGGTGACCGTGCACCGTTGTCGCGCCGTGCCCTGCTGCGAGCGACGTGGACGGCGAGCGCCTTGGCGGTGCTGGCGACCGCGGGGGCAGCGGTGCCGTTCCTGCGTCGGGTCTCGGTCTTCGGCGTACGCAGCGGAGACGGGCCCCAAGGAGTGCCGATCAACCGCAGCGCCGTGGCCGCCGGAGTCACCGAGGCGGCCGCCACCGACCCCGCCTGGGCGCTGGAGGTGGTGCACCCCGCGGGCACCACGTCGTTCACCCGCGACCAGCTGCTCGCGATGCCGCAACGCACCGCGAGCCTGCCGATCGCGTGCGTCGAGGGCTGGAGCGCCTCCGCGGTCTGGACCGGAGTCGCCCTGCGCGACGTGCTCGCCCGGGTGGGCGTGGCTCCTACCGCCGTGCTCGTCTTGTCGCTGCAGACCCAGGGCGCGTTCGCCTCAAGCCTCGTGCCCGCCAACGTCACCGCCGACACCGACACGTTGCTCGCCCTCGAGCTGTACGGCGAGGACCTCGCGCTCGACCACGGCTACCCGTGCCGGCTCATCGCCCCGGCCCGCCCCGGCGTCTTGCAGACCAAGTGGCTGTACCGGGTGGAGGTCCAAGCGTGAGGGCGGTGCTGCGGCTGCTGCTCGGTGCCGCCGGGCTGGCCCTGCTCGGGTGGAGCGGCTGGCGGCTGCTCGACCGTGGCCTCGAGCCGGGCGCTGCCCCCGTAGCGCCGGTGCCGGTGTCCCGGACCCGTCCCGCCCCGGCTGCTTCGCCCGAGCCGAGCAGCGCTGCGCCAGACCGGGTGCCGACGCAGGAGGGTGGGTCCGCCGTGAGGGTGCTGCGGCTCGTCCTCGGTGCCGCAGGGCTGGGTGTCATCGCCTGGGGTGCGTGGCTGGTGCTCGGCCTGGGACCTGACCAGTGGCCCTCTTTGGGCCTGTGGCTGGCCGGCGGGGTGTTCGGCCACGACGCGCTGCTGGCCCCGCTGGTGGTGCTGCTCGGAATGCTCCTCGTGCACCTCGTGCCCGCTCCCGCCCGCGCCCCGCTGACCGTCGCGCTGATCGTGTGGGGCAGCATCACGCTGCTCGCGGTGCCCGTGCTGGGCCGCTTCGGGGCGCTCTCCGACAACCCCACGCTGATGGACCGGCCCTATCAGATGTCCTGGTGGATCCTGTCCGCGGTGGTGGTCGCGGCGGTGGCGCTCGGCACGTTCGTGCAGGCGCGGCGCAGCCAGCACTGAGGCGTTTCTCCCCGGCGTGTCGCCTGCTTCGAACACGTGTTCGTCCTAGGGTGGGCGGGTCGGGCAGGGTCGCGTCCACAGCCTCCGGGCGTCCGCGCGGTTCTGTCGGACCACGCCCCTAGATTCCTCGATGACGCCACCCGCACCCACTGATCGGATCACGACATGGCCGCCGCAGACCGTGACAAGGCACTCGACTCCGCCCTCGCCCAGATCGAGCGGCAGTACGGCAAGGGATCGGTGATGCGGCTCGGCGACGAGGCCCGCGCGCCGGTCGAGGTCATCCCCACCGGCTCCATCGCCCTCGACGTCGCGCTGGGCATCGGGGGCCTGCCCCGCGGCCGGGTGGTGGAGATCTACGGACCGGAGTCCTCGGGCAAGACGACCGTCGCCCTGCACGCGGTCGCCAACGCCCAGCGCGCTGGCGGCATCGCGGCGTTCATCGACGCCGAGCACGCCCTCGACCCGGAGTACGCTCAGCGGCTCGGAGTCGACACCGACGCGTTGCTGGTCTCCCAGCCCGACACCGGTGAGCAGGCGCTCGAGATCGCCGACATGCTGATCCGGTCCGGGGCGCTCGACATCATCGTCATCGACTCGGTCGCCGCGCTCGTGCCGCGCGCCGAGATCGAGGGCGAGATGGGCGACTCCCACGTCGGCCTGCAGGCGCGGTTGATGAGCCAGGCGCTGCGCAAGATGACCGGCGCGCTGAGCGGTGCCGGCACGACGATGATCTTCATCAACCAGCTGCGCGAGAAGATCGGGGTCATGTTCGGCTGCTTCTCGGCCAGCACCCGCGTCCAGCTCGCCGACGGCACCAGCGAGCGGATCGGCAGAATCGTGCGCGACAGGATGGACGTCGAGGTGCTCTCGTACGACCCCGAGTCCGACCAGATCGTGCCGCGGCGGGTCGTCGACTGGTTCGACAACGGCGACGCCGACTCGTTCCTGCAGTTCACCGTCGCCCGCTCCGGTGGCAACGGGCGGGCGCAGTTCGCCGCCACGCCCAACCACCTGGTTCGCACCCCGGCCGGGTGGCGGGAGGCCGGGGAGCTGTTCGCCGGCGACCGGGTCCTGGTCGCCGAGCCACACCGGCTGAGCGACCAGCAGCACCAGGTGGTGCTCGGCTCGCTGATGGGCGACGGCAACCTCTCGCCCAACCGGCGCGGGCGCAACGGAGTCCGCGTCCGGCTGGGCCACGGCGCCGCGCAGCAGGCCTACCTGGACTGGAAAGTGTCGTTGCTGGGCAACATCGCCTGCTCGCAGCGCACCGATGCCCGCGGCGCCTGCTTCGTCGACTTCACCCCGCTGCCCGAGCTGGGTGAGCTGCAGCGTGCCATGTACTACGGCGATGGCAAGAAGTACCTCACCGAGGAGTACCTCAAGGCGCTCACCCCGTTGGCGCTGGCGATCTGGTACATGGACGCCGGCTGCTTCACGGTGCGGTCCAAGGGCGTGCAGCAGCAAACCGCCGGTGGCAGCGGCCGCATCCAGATCTGCGTGGAGGCGATGAGCGAGGGTTCGCGGGCGCGGCTGCGCGACTACCTGTGCGACACGCACGGACTCGACGTCTCGTTGCGTCTGGCCGGTAGCCGACGCAAGGCGGTGCTGACGTTCTCGACCGCGGCGACGACGCGGTTCCAGGAGCTGGTGGCGCCCTGTGTCCACCCGTCGATGGCCTACAAGCTGCTGCCGCGGCTCTCGGGACGGTTCGACGTGGAGCCCCAGTTCGTCGAGCCGCAGCAACGCCTGGTGCCCGCCCAGGTCCTTGACGTGCACGTGCAGCCGACGACCCGCTCGATGCGTCGCTTCGACATCGAGGTCGAGGGGCACCACAACTACTTCGTCGACGGCGTCATGGTGCACAACTCGCCGGAGACGACCACCGGTGGGCGGGCGCTGAAGTTCTACTCCTCGATCCGGCTCGACGTGCGTCGCATCGAGACGCTCAAGGACGGCACCGAGATGGTCGGCAACCGCACCCGGGTCAAGGTGGCCAAGAACAAGGTCGCCCCACCGTTCAAGCAGGCCGAGTTCGACATCATGTACGGCCAGGGGATCAGCCGGGAGGGTGGCCTCGTCGACGTCGGCGTCGAGGCGGGCATCGTCCGCAAGGCGGGCGCCTGGTACACCTACGAGGGCGACCAGCTCGGCCAGGGCAAGGAGAACGCCCGCAGCTTCCTGCGCGACAACCCCGACCTCGCCGACGAGATCGAGAAGCGCATCAAGGAGAAGCTCGGTATCGGCCCCACGGTCGCCACCGAGCCGCCCGCCGCCCCGACCAACATCGACTTCTGAGCCGCGTGGCCGGTCGCCGCAGCCGCCAGGAGGCGCCCGACGACGTCACCGACCGCGGACCCGCCGAGGACCCAGAGGCGGTGGCGCGTCGGATCCTGTTGTCGCGGCTGACCGACCAGCCGCGTACCCGTGCCGAGCTCGCCCGCTGCCTGGCCGCCAAGGACGTCCCGGGTGAGATCGCGGTCCGCCTCCTCGACCGGTTCACCGACGTGGGCCTGATCGACGACCTCGCGTTCGCCCGGGCGTGGATCGACTCCCGCCTCGCCGGACGGGGCCTGGCCCGGCGGGCCCTCGCCGAGGAGCTGCGCCGCAAGGGCGTGCCCGACGACATCGTCCGGCAGGCGCTCGCCGAGGTGGATCCCGACGACGAGGTCGAGGCGGCGCGCCGGCTGGTCCGGCGCAAGCTGCGCGGCAGCGCGGGGCTCGTCCCCCAGGTCCGCACCCGCCGGTTGGTCGCGCTGCTCGCCCGCAAGGGCTTCGGTGCCGGGATCGCCTACGCCGTCGTGCGCGAGGAGGTCGCCGAGGCCGCCGAGTGGCTCGACCACGTCGACACAGACAACGACGGCGACGACGGGGGAACCGGACCACGGTCCGCGGACGTCTTCTCGACATGATGGGCGCGAGGCGGAGCCTGGCCGGTGCTGCCGCGGCGACGACACTTGCGGTGACACTCGCGGTGACACTCGCGGTGACACTCGCGGTGGTCGGCTGCAGCGATCAGGCGGGTACGGAGGGCTCTGCCGGTTCGCCGGCGAGCCGCCCGCCGGGGTCGACGCCGGCCGCCACACCCTCAGCGCCATCAGCGGCCGAGCCCTCGGCGCCCCGGGCCTCCCCGACCGGGTCGCCATCGGCATCGCCACCGCGGCCCGTGGCGTTCGAGCCGCGCCGAGCGATGCGGGTCGTACGAACGCTGGCCGGCGGCATCGGGCCGCGGGAGGCGACGTCCGGGGCGTACTACCGGGCGGCCGACCTCGTGCAGGAGCGGTTCAGCGATCTCGGCTACGACGTCTCCCGCCAGCGGGTGCCGGTCCCGCGTGGAGTCTCCTGGGGGGTGCCTGTGCCGGCCGGGCGCTCGGTCAACGTGGTCGCGGATCCGACCGGCTTCGATCCCGAGCGCCCACATCTCGTCGTCGGGGCCCACCTCGACACCGTGCCGCAGGCGCCAGGAGCCGAGGACAACGCCTCGGGCGTGGGCGTGCTGCTGGAGCTGGCGCGGTTGGCCTCCCGCGAGGACACCCGGGTGCCGGTGCGGTTCGTCGCCTTTGGCGCCGAGGAGCCGCGTGGTGACGGCGAGGCGCTGCACCACTTCGGCTCACACCGCTATGTCGAGCTGCTGGGCGGGCCAGGCCGGCGGGCTGTCAGGAGCATGCTGGCACTCGACCGGGTAGGGGTGCCTGCCGCCGCTTTGCCGATCTGCACCGGCGGGATCGGCACGTCCTCCGTCCAGCGGGCTCTGGTCGCCGCGGCCCGGGCCATGCAGGTCCCGGCACGCAAGTGCGTCAACACCGCCAGCGACCACTGGTCGTTCGAGCAGGCGGGCATACCTGCCGCGCGCCTCGGCAGCGTTCCGTACGCCGGCTACCACTCAGCGGCCGACGTGCCCAGCGTGGTCGACCCGCGACAGCTCGACCGCGTCGGCCGGGTGGCCTGGGCGTGGCTGCAGCCGCCCCGCGTGCGCTGACCTGAATAGCCCTGTGACTCAGACCGCCCGGCGGCCGAGCACGGCCGCGGCCAGCTCACTTCACCCGGAACGGGCCGCGGCTCGTCGCCCACACCGAGTCGAGGATCGCGGCCGCGCGGGTCGGTCCTGGCACGCGCGGCGCGAAGTCGGTCCCGATCACGTACGGAACCGGTTCGGCCGACATCACCCGCCCGTCCCAGCTGACCACCTCGAGCATGACGCCCTCCTGGGTCTGCCGGGAGAAGTCCATGTCGAACACGAAGTTGCCGAGCGAGTGCACCACCAGGGTGTCGCCGGCCATCTCCCAGCCCTGCACCCAGTGCGGGTGGCCACCGACGACGAGGTCGGCGCCGGCGTGGGCGAGGACCCGGGCGACGTGGCGCTGGCTGGGCTCGGGTACGTGCGTGTACTGCGTCCCCCAGTGCGGCATGACGACCACGGTGTCCACTCGGCCGCTCAACCGGCGGACGTCACCGGCCACCCGGCGCAACGCCACCCGGTCCAGGGGCCCGGTCCGCGGTGGCATGTCCAGGCGGTTGGTGCCGGGGGAGGACTCGGTGGCTGCGGGGGTCTCGCCGATGGAGTCGGTGCCGAGGAACGCCGTGCGCACGCCGTTGACCTCGAGCACGACCGGACGGCGCGCGTCCGCGAGGTCGCGCCCGGCGCCGAACCGGGCGAACCCCGCCTCGTCCAGCCGGTCGAGGGTCTGCAGCAGCGCCCGTTGTCCGAAGTCGCCGACGTGGTTGTTGGCCAGGGACACCGCGTCGAAGCCGGCCAGTCGAAGCCCGCGCAGCGTCCTCGGGGATGCGGCGAACGAGTCAGTGCCCTGCGTCGGGGCCCCGGCCGTCGACAGCGTGGACTCCAGGTTGCCAGCGGTGATGTCCACGCCCGCCAGCCGCCTCGCCATCGGGCGGAGCGCGGCCGCGGGGTCATCGGCCCGCTCCAGCTCGGCGCCGACCCCGCGGCCGAGCATGACGTCGCCGACGATGGTGGTGGTGACCACCGTGCCCGGCTCGGTCCCCGTGGCCACCTGAAGCGGATAGCGGTCGGGCGTTCGCAACGGGGAGACACCGCCAACGCTAAGCACCCGCAGGGTGGGGTCCACCGCGGAGGCAGGCACGAGTGCCACCGTCCCCGGCTGCGTGCATACGATGCGCAGCGCTGCCGCCGCCGACCCCAGCCGTTCGGCCGCCGGCGCCGCGCCCGGGTCCGGCAGCCCGCCGCTCACCACGCGCAGCGCGCCGCCGCCCTGCCCGAGCGCATGCCAGGTCGACGCGCCGGTGCGAACCAGGCGGCGGGCAGCCCGCAGCGGTACGTTCTCCACCGCCCGGGTGGGGGCCACCGCCAGCACCAGCGGTTCGGTGGCGGCTGCCGGTGTCGCGTTCGTACCGGCCGACGGTCGGGTCGCAGCGCCAGCCGACGTCGTCGCTGCTCCCGGGCCCTCGGGGCTCGTAGCCGGCGAGCAGGCTCCCAGCGCCAAGCTGAGGGACAGCAGGTGACGAGGTGTGCGAGGCCGGTGCCGGGAGCCGACCCGGGCGCGGCTCACAAGCGTCGCGACCAGCGACTCCAGACCAAGTTGAAGGCGTCCATGTAACGGCCGTAGTAGACGGCCTTGTCGATGTGAATCGTGGCCTCGTCGTTGTTGTTGGAGATGTCCGACCAGTTGTCAGAACCGGTCCACACGTGCTTGCCGAGCGAGCCCTTGTACTTGCCGTTGAGAGCCATCCACTTCTCGTGCGAGAAGATTTCGTAGCCAGAGCCGCCCCAGCCGTCGGTCGTGTTGCCGTTGAGGTCCATGTTGCCGCTGCGTACCGGGATGCCGGCCGCCTTCAGCTCCTTCAGCACGTAGTGCCCCTGAAAGCTGACGATCGCACGGATGTTGCATCCCCGGCGCTTGAGCTGGGCCATCTTCTGTGCGATCCACAACCCACGAGCTCCCGACCAGGCGTACATGTCGATCCGGATCGCGGTCTTGCCGTTGATGCCACCGCCGGGTGCGTTGCAGTCGACCGCGTTTAGGCGGTCGATCACCGGGTCGTCGGCCTGGCTGAACCCGTACTTGGGGAAGAAGTAGCCGTCGTAGCCGTCGGCGCTGTACGTCAGGTATCCGTTGGGACTGCCGTCATCCTTGGCCATCTGCTCGAAGACCTTGTGGTAGACGTCGTAGAGGTTGGGAACGTTCTGGGCGGTGAACAGGTCGTTCCAGTGCACCTTGGCGGCGTATACGGTGGTGTTGGCGGAGCCGGTCATCACGATGTTCTTGGCGGTCCCGCTCTGGCTGAACAAGTACATCTTCGCGTGCTGGTTGGTCCGTGTCCCTGCGCCGCGGCAGGCACCGTTGCAGACGTGCACCCAGCTCCGCTGGCTACGGTCCGTGCCGAGTCTTCTTATCAGCCGCCTGGTCTGGCCCGAGGTCCAGTTGTCGTTGAGGACCATCTGGACCGACACCCCGCGTCGGTGGGCGGCGATCAAGGCGTCGGTGACGTTCTTGAGGTCGTGAGAGTACGTCGCGATCTTGATCTCGGGGCGTGGAAAGAGCGGGTCGTACGCGGGGACGTGGCTGACTGCGGCAGCGACGTGGTTGGCGATCCGGAAGACGGCGGGGCTGCCCTTGGGCCGCGGGGCGTTGAACACCGGCCCGTTCCCCGGCTCGTACGCGACCGCTGCACTGGCGAAGAGCGGCATGAACATCACCGTCGCGACCAGCAGGGCACATGCTCGACGAAGCATGTCTGACCTTTCGAAAGAGAGAAGAAGCGGACGCCGGTGAGCGGCGAGGCAAGTAGAACACGATCTGCTCCTGGTCGCTCGGGTCTACCCGGATCGCGATCAGGACGCCATCGTAGGCCCACACCGGCGGTGTTGCCGCTCCTGTGCACAGGTGTGGTCGCAGACCACCATGAGACGATCCCGCCATGGACGACGTCGCAGCCGGTGCCGGTCGGACGTATCGGGTGCGCACGCACGGCTGCCAGATGAACGTGCACGACTCCGAGCGCCTCGCGGGGCTGCTCGAGCAGGCCGGGTACGCCCGCGCCGGCGAGCAGGATCAGGCCGACGTGGTCGTGTTCAACACCTGCGCGGTGCGCGAGAACGCCGACAACCGGTTGTACGGCAATCTCGGCCAGCTGGCCCCGGTCAAGGCGGCGCGTCCTGGCATGCAGATCGCCGTGGGTGGGTGCCTGGCGCAGAAGGATCGGGCCGAGATCACCCGCCGTGCCCCCTGGGTCGACGTGGTCTTCGGCACCCACAACATCGGCTCGCTGCCGGTGCTGCTCGAGCGCGCGCGCATCCAGGAGCAGGCGCAGGTGGAGATCCTGGAGTCACTGGAGGTGTTCCCTTCCACGCTGCCGACCCGACGCGAGTCCGCGTACGCCGCCTGGGTGTCGATCTCGGTGGGGTGCAACAACACGTGCACGTTCTGCATCGTGCCGAGCCTGCGTGGCACCGAGCAGGACCGCCGGCCCGCCGACGTGCTCGACGAGGTCGAGGCGCTGGTCGAGCAAGGCGTGATCGAGGTGACGCTGCTGGGTCAGAACGTCAACTCCTACGGCGTCGGGTTCGGCGACCGTCTCGCCTTTGGCAAGCTGCTGCGCGCCTGTGGCGACGTCGCGGGGCTGGAGCGGGTCCGTTTCACCAGCCCGCATCCTCGCGACTTCACCGACGACGTCATCGAGGCGATGGCCACGACGCCCAACGTGATGCCACAGCTGCACATGCCGCTGCAGTCGGGGTCCGACTCGGTGCTGCGGGCGATGCGCCGGTCGTATCGGCGGGAGAAGTACCTCGGCATCCTGCAGCGGGTCCGCGCCGCGATGCCACCCGCCGCGATCAGCACCGACGTCATCGTCGGGTTCCCGGGCGAGACCGAGGCCGACTTCGCGCAGACGCTGGACGTCGTGGCTCAGGCGCGCTTCGCGCAGGCGTACACCTTCCAGTACTCCCCGCGCCCCGGCACCCCCGCGGCGACGATGCCAGACCAGCTGCCCAAGCAGGTGGTGCAGGAGCGGTACGAGCGGCTCGTCGCGCTGGTCGAGGACGTCGCCTGGCAGGAGAACAAGGCGCTGGTCGGCCGCTCCGTCGAGCTGCTGGTCGCCGAGGGGGAGGGGCGCAAGGACCAGGCCACGCTCCGGCTGTCGGGCCGCGGCCCGGACAACCGGCTCGTGCATTTCGTGCCGCCCGCCGCGGTGGCCGTGCGGCCCGGCGACATGGTGCGCGTCGAGGTGACGTACGCCGCGCCGCACCACCTGGTGAGCGACGTGCCCCCGCTGGCAGTGCGGCGTACCCGGGCCGGCGACGCCTGGGAGGCGCGGACCGCTCCGACTCCGGCGTCGACCGCGCTGGGGATGCCCACGCTGGGCGTGCCGGTCGCGGCGGTCGCTCCGGCCTGCGGCTGAGGCTTCGGGCGCTGCAGCCGGGGCCCTCGATGGAGACGCTGCGTCGACACCGGATCGGGGTGCGACGGCCGTCGGCCCCCTGGCGTACGACCTCAGCCGAACCCGTACGCGAGCACTGCTGGCAGGTCGCCGCGTCGCAGCCGGGTGAGCACCTCGGCCTCGGGCGGAATGATCGGCTCGGGTAGGCGCTCGAGCGGCGCCCACCGCAGGCCGCCGTTCTTGGCGGGTTCGCGCACCGACGGCTCACCGCGCCAGCGTCGGGTCGCGAAGAAGAAGTCCGCCCGCTGCTCGATCGGGCCGCCGCCGCGCAGCGTGCGGTGCAGGGTCGTCAGCGGCTCCAGGTCGGTGGGTTCCACGCGCACGCCGACCTCCTCGTACGCCTCGCGGACCGCGGCCTCGTGCGCGGACTCGCCGGGCTCGACGTGGCCGGCGACCAGGGCCCAGTGGCCGTCGTAGTAGCTCGTGCCCACGCGCCGGTGCAGCAGCACCTGCGACCCGCCGCTTGGGCCGGCCCGCATCAGCACCAGGTACGCCGCCGGTACGAGCGCGAGGTGGGGCACGCGCGCCACCGTAGATGGTGGCCGCTGGGAGACTGACGACATGGGTGCAGCGGAGCCGAGCGGCGGACCCGTCGTAGCCGTCGTCGGGCCCACGGCCGCCGGCAAGTCCGACCTTGCGGTGACCCTCGCGCTCGCCCTCGGTGGCGAGGTGGTCAACGCCGACTCGATGCAGCTCTACCGGGGGATGGACGTCGGCACCGCCAAGCTGTCCGCAGCGCAGCGACGCGGCGTGCCCCACCACCTGCTCGATGTCCTCGACGTCACGCAGACCGCGAGCGTGGCCGAGTACCAGTCATGGGCGCGGGCCGCGATCGCCGACTGCCACGCCCGCGGCGTCGTACCCGTGCTGGTGGGCGGCTCCGCGTTGTACGTACGCGCGGTGGTCGACCGGTTCGACTTCCCCGGCACCGACCCGGCGCGGCGGGCCAGGCTCGAGGCTGAGCTAGAGCGTGACGGTGCGGCAGCCCTGCACGCCCGGCTGGCCGCGGTCGACCCCGCGGCTGCGGCCGCGATCCTGCCCGGCAACGGCCGCCGCACCGTACGCGCCCTCGAGGTCATCGAGCTGACCGGTGGTCCGTTCACCGCAGCGCTACCCACGCCCGAGCACGCGTACGACCGGGTGAGGATGGTCGGCCTCGACGTAGCGCGCCCGGTGCTCGACCAGCGCATCCACGCCCGGGTCGAACGCATGTGGTCCGACGGGCTGGTCGAGGAGGTCCGTCGGCTCGAGCGCGAGGGCCTGCGCCGCGGGCGTACGGCCTCGCGGGCGCTCGGCTACGCCCAGGTGCTCGCCGCGCTGGCGGGGGAGTGCACGCAGGACGAGGCGCGGGCCGAGACCGCTCGGCGTACCCGCCGGTTCGCCCGCCGGCAGGACGGGTGGTTCCGGCGCGACCCCCGGGTGCGGTGGGTGCCCGCTGCCGACGCCCCGCCGGTCGACGCTGTCCTTGCCCTGGTGCGCGGGCCCGCCGGTGAGAGTGACGTGGTGACCTCGCCCGGCGTGTCCGGTCAAACCGTCACTCCCGAGGAAGCGGCGACGGACCCGCGCTGAGAGTCACGTTTCTGCGGTCCGAAGGCGTTCCCGACTGCAGAAGCGGGACGCCCAGCGGAGGGGGCGCGGACGGAGGCGGGTGCCCCGAGGGTGCGCGGGTCTCGCCCCCGTGGCACGGTCGGGGGCATGACCCCGCGCCCCGACCTGCTGCTGCTCGACGTCAACGAGACGCTCTCCGACCTGACCCCCCTGCAAGCCCGGCTGGTCGACGTGGGCCTGGCCGAGCACGACCTGTCCGGCTGGTTCGCCGGCGTGCTGCGCGACGGGTTCGCCCTGCAGCTGACCGGGCGGTGTGCTGACTTCGCCGAGGTCGCTTCAGCCCACCTGTGCCAGCTCCTCGGCGCTGCGGGCCGGTCCATCGACGACGACGCGGTCTACCACGTGGTGAGTGGGTTCACCCAGCTGTCGTTGCATCCCGATGTCGTGCCGGGCCTGACCCGGCTGGCCGCGTCGGGCGTACGGCTGGCCACGCTCACCAACGGCGCGACGGCGTCGTCGGAGCGGATGTTCGACGAGGCCGGGCTGCGGCCGGTCCTCGAGCGCCGGATGTCGGTGCAGGAGGCCGGTGCCTGGAAGCCCGACCCCCGTTCGTACGCCTACGCCCTCGCCGAGCTGGACGTCCCGGCCACGTCGGCGGCGCTGGCGGCATCCCACCCCTGGGACGTGCACGGCGCCGAGCAGGCGGGGCTCGCCGGCGTGTGGATCGACCGCACTGGAACGCCATGGCCCCAGGTGTACGACGAACCGGACCTTGCCGTCCGCGACTTCGTGGAGCTCGCCGACGCGTGGACCTGACCCGCCGTACCCGGAAACCGGGCTGCTTACGGCCCCCCCGCGAGAGTGACGTTGTGACCAACTCGCCCGGCGTGTCTGGTCGAAACGTCGCTCCCACCGAGGGTCGAGGCGGGCCGCGGAGCAGGGTTCGCTCGCCTCTTTCCGGGTGCCTGGACAGGTTCCCCGGTAACGTGACCAACGCCCCACCGCCTTGATGAGGCGCGAGGCACATCGACCAGGGGGTTTTGCATGCGACGCAGCAGGTGCGATCGAATCGCGGCGACGGCCGCCCTGGCGCTCGCCTTCTCGGTGCTGCCGGCCGGCGTGGGTCAGGCATCCGCAACCGACGGCTCACCTGCGACCATCGCGGCCGGATCCAGCTGTCGCACCATGTGCGATCCGATCGGGGCGACCGCCGTACTGGGACTCACCCTCTCGGCGCTACCCGCCGGCGGCCCGAAGTCCAACGGCTCGACGGCGATCAACTCAGCCGGATCCCTCTGCAACGTGACGTCGTACGAGGGCAGGACACGCATCGCGAGCGCTCGGCTGGAACCCGTCATCGTGCAGCTGGCCACGGTCACGCTTCCGCCGGACAGCGGCGGGACCGTGATCCGCCGGCTGTCGCGCCTCACCGACGTTCGCGCACGTGCGTTCGCGAACGGGCGGCTCAGCGACGCGTTGGCCAACAAGCTCATCGCCCAGGGCGAGGCTGCGCTTGACCGCGAACTGAAGTCCAGCGGCGTCAGTACCAACCGTCGGTCACGATCTTGGGCTATCCGCGTCTTCAATGGCACCAGGTACAACGCCGCCTTCGCGCTCTTCCGGGGCACGACCAGGGCGTACGGCGCCGTGGAGCGCTCCTCCTGCCGGGCAGGCTCCGCTGGCGGGTACGCCGGTCGGGTCCGGTGGGAGCGGGTCGGCAGGTGGCAGTCCTGGACGACCCTGCGCGCCGGATCGGCGCGGTTTGGTACCGCGAAGCAACAGGGCCCGATGGCGCGCGAGGCCCTGCGCATCGCTCGCGCGTGACCCTGGACCGGCGGGCGGTCTGGCCCCCCACCCGCGTGAGAGTGACGTTCTTACCGACCCGCCCGGCGTGTCTCGTCCCAACGTCACTCGGGGGGCGGGAAGCCTCACTGCGTACGCTGGGCGGGTGAGCCAGCCGCACCGGTTCCGATGGCTGAAGGGCCACGGGACGCACAACGACTTCGTGCTGCTGCCCGACCTCGACGGCTCCGTGCACGGCGCCCTCGACCCCGCCTTCGTCGCGGCGCTGTGCCACCGGCACGCCGGTCTGGGTGCCGACGGGGTGCTGCGCGTGGTTCGAGCCGACGCCGTCGGCGACCCGTACGCAGTCAAGGCGCTCGACCAAGGCGCGGTCTGGTTCATGGACTACCTCAACGCCGACGGCTCGGTCAGCCAGATGTGCGGCAACGGGATCCGGGTGTTCGCGCTGCACCTCGCGCAGGAGGGGCTCGTCGACACCGACGCCCCGCTGGCGGTCGGCACCCGCGACGGCGTCAAGACCCTCACGTACGACCACGACGGGCTGATCAGCGTCGAGATGGGCGTGCCCACGCTGCTCGGTGAGACGTACGTGGACATCGCCGGCCACCGCTGGCCGGCCACCCACGTCGACATCGGCAACCCGCACGCGGTGGCGTTCGTCGACGACCTCGATGCCGCCGATCTGTGTCGAGAGCCGGGGTACGACCACGGGGTGTACCCCGACGGCGTCAACGTCGAGCTGGTCGTACGCCGCGGCCCCGGTCACGTCGCGATGCGCGTCCACGAGCGCGGTTCGGGCGAGACCTGCTCCTGCGGCACCGGCGCCTGCGCGGTGACGGCCGCGGTCGCAGCCCTCGACGGAACCGGCCGCCCCCCGACGTACCTCGTCGACGTGCCCGGCGGACAACTGCGCGTGGCCTGGGACGGGCGAAGCGCGGCGGTCCTCACCGGTCCCGCGGAGATCGTCGCCGACGGTGAGATGACGTGGCTCGGCGACAAATCCAGGTGAGCGGGCCGGTCGTCCGTGCGACCATCGGCACCTCAGCCGGAATCCACCGGGCCGTCCCCTCGTTGAGTGCAGGTACATGAGCGCACATCCCTCTCCCGACCTGCCCGTCTCTGCCGACGACGCGTACGAGGTGCCGGCCGACGTCGACGTGGTCCTCGACGACGACCTCCTCGACCCGCCCGAGCCCGAGCCCGAGCGAGGCAGGCGAGAGGACGGCCAGGACCTGGCTGACCGGTTGGCGCTGCGCCGCGTCGCGAGCCTGTCGACCGAGCTTGAGGACGTCTCCGAGGTCGAGTACCGCCAGCTTCGCCTGGAACGCGTCGTCCTCGTCGGCGTGTGGGCCCAAGGTTCGGTGACCGACGCCGAGAACTCGCTGGCCGAGCTCGCTCTGCTCGCGCAGACCGCCGGATCGCAGGTGCTCGAGGCGCTGTACCAGCGCCGCAAGAGCCCCGACCCGGCCACGTTCATCGGTCGCGGCAAGGTCGACGCACTGCGTGAGGCGGTTCAGGCCACCGGCGCCGACACCGTGGTCTGCGACGGCGAGCTCGCGCCCAGCCAGCTGCGCAACCTCGAGGACAAGGTCAAGGTCAAGGTCGTCGACCGCACCGCGCTGATCCTCGACATCTTCGCCCAGCACGCAAAGTCCAAGGAGGGCAAGGCGCAGGTCGAGCTGGCCCAGCTGCAGTACCTCACCCAGCGGCTGCGCGGCTGGGGTGGCAACCTGTCGCGCCAGGCCGGCGGCCGGGTCGGTGTGCAGGGCGGCGGCATCGGCGGTCGCGGCCCCGGTGAGACCAAGCTCGAGACCGACCGGCGGCGCATCACGACCAAGATCGCCAAGCTGCGCCGCGAGCTGGAGGCATTGTCGACCGCGCGCGAGACCAAGAAGGCCGGCCGGCGCCGCAACTCGGTGCCGTCGGTGTCGATCGCCGGCTACACCAACGCCGGCAAGTCCTCGCTGCTCAACCGGCTCACCGACGCCGGGGTGCTCGTCGAGGACGCCCTGTTCGCGACCCTGGACCCCACCACCCGGCGTACGACGACGTCCGACGGGCGGGTCTACACCCTCAGCGACACCGTCGGGTTCGTGCGGCACCTGCCGCACCAGCTCGTCGAGGCGTTCCGCTCCACGCTGGAGGAGGTGGCCGAGTCCGATTTGGTCGTCCACGTCGTGGACGGCTCGCACCCCGACCCCGAGGGCCAGCTCGCCGCCGTACGCGAGGTGCTGGCCGAGATCGGCGCCGACCGCGTGCCCGAGCTCGTCGTCGTCAACAAGTCCGACGCCGCCGACCCGCTGGTCGTGGCCCGCCTGCTCGCCCGCGAACCGCACGCCGTGGTGTGCTCGGCGCGCACCGGCGCCGGCATCGGCGACGTCCTCACCGCGATCGAGGCCGACCTGCCGCGCCCCGACCTCGAGGTGTCCGTGCTGCTGCCGTACGAGCGCGGTGACCTGCTCAGCGCGCTGCACGAGCGTGGCGAGGTGCTGGAGGTCGAGCACGTCGGCGAGGGCACCCGCGCCCGCGCCCGGGTCAACGCGGACCTGGCCGCCTCCCTCGCGGCGTACGCCGTCGTCTGAGCCCGCGGGCATGGCGGGGGCTGCCGATACCACGTTAACGTTTGGTATTCGGTTGCTTAGCACGGCTTCGAAGCCGTGCTGAGCAACCCTTCACCGCGGTGAGCGCCGGCGGCGTACGCGGGTGAGCGCCGGCGGCGTACGTGGGTTCCCCCGCGTACGTGCGTGAGCACCCGGCGTCCGCGGCCCGGCGTGCCGACGTTGGACCGGGCCGTCCACAAGCGGGGAAGGGCAAGTCGCCGCCGCTCGGTAGCGTGTGCGGGTGACCGACTTGGCCAGCAAGCCGACCGTCGCGTCGGTGCTGGCGGCGGCGGTCCAGGCGATCGACGGCACCGAGCGCCCCGGGCAGGTCCAGATGGCCCAGGCAGTGGCCCGTGCCCTGCGCGACCGCGAGCACCTGCTCGTGCAGGCCGGTACGGGCACCGGCAAGTCGCTCGGCTACCTCGTCCCGGGCCTGCTCCACCACCGCCGCGTGGTCGTCGCCACCGCGACCCTCGCGTTGCAGCACCAGCTGGTCGAGCGGGACCTGCCCGCACTGGTCGCCGGGGCACGCGCCGAGCTCGGCCGGGAGCCGTCGTACGCGGTGCTGAAGGGCCGGTCCAACTACGCCTGCCTGCACCGGGTACGCGAGGGCGCGCCGGACGACCAGGGTGTCCTGGTCGAGGTGCCGGTCGGCGCGCTCGGGCAAGAGGTGTTGGCGCTGCGCGGGTGGGCCGAGCAGGAGACCGAACGCGACGGCGCCGGCGACCGAGACGCCGCCCCCTCGCACACCGACCGGGCGTGGTCGCAGGTGTCGGTGAGCGCGCGCGAGTGTCTGGGCGCCCAGCGGTGCCCGTTCGCGGTCGAGTGCTTCGCCGAACGCGCCCGCGAGGAGGCGATGGGCTCCCACCTGGTCGTCACCAATCACGCGCTGCTGGCGATCGACGCCATCGACGGCGTACCGATGCTGCCTGAGTACGACGCGGTCGTCGTCGACGAGGCGCACGAGCTCGTCGCCCGGGTCACCCAGGCGTCCACCGACGAGCTCTCCCCGGTCGCGGTCGAGCGGGCCGCCCGCCGCTGCCGCTCGGTGCTCGATGACGCCGCGCGCGCCGACGACCTGGTCGACGCCGCCGACGCGTTGCGCGACGCGATCGGCGACGTGCAGCCCGGCCGGCTCGACGCCGTACCCCAGGAGTTGGAGGCCGCCTTGCTGCTGGTACGCGAGCAGGCTCGGCGGTGCTGGTCGGCGATCCCGCGGGATCAGCCCGGGGCCGCGGGCGGCGACAAGGAAGCGGTCAAGCAGCAGGCCAAGGGGATGCTCGAGGAGGTACGCCAGGTCGCCGAGCGGCTCGCGGCCGGCTCCGAGCAGGACGTGCGCTGGGTCGCCGAACGCGACGCCTCCCGCGGCGGCAACGACCTGCGGGTGGCGCCGCTCGACGTGGCGCTGACGCTGCGGGACCGGGTGTTCGGGCGCAAGACGGTGGTGCTGACCAGCGCGACGCTCAAGCTCGGCGGCGAGTTCGACCCGATCGCTTTGTCACTCGGGCTGCGGCCGGACGAACGGGTCGAGGCTGATGCCACGCCGGTCACCGTGGCGGAGATCGACGCGGTCGAGTCCGCCCAGGACGAGGTCGCTGACGCCGGCGGGGTCCAGGAGCGCGGGGATGCGAACGATCCTCCCGGAGCCGAGCCCAACGGGCCCGGTCCCGACGGCGACCCTGCGGTGACGGGGCAGCCCTGCGGAGACGGCGGTGAATCCGACGGGACGGGGGAACCCGGTGACAAGGACGAGCCCGAGGCGGCCGTACCCGAGGTGATTCCCTGGCGAGCGCTCGACGTCGGCTCGCCGTTCGACTACGCCCGGCAGGCGATTCTCTACGTGGCCCGCCACCTGCCGCCGCCGGGACGCGACGGTGCCGCGGCGGCGACGCTCGACGAGATCGCCGACCTGGTGTCCGCCGCCGGTGGCCGCACGCTGGGGCTGTTCAGCTCACGGCGCGCCGCCGAGGTCGCCACCGCGGCACTGCGCGCCGCCCACCCCGAACTGCCGGTCGCCTGCCAGGGCGAGGCGCAGCTGCCCGAGCTGGCCCGGCGGTTCGTCGAGGACGCGCGGGCCAGCCTGTTCGGGACCCTCTCGCTCTGGCAGGGCATCGACCTGCCCGGCGCCACGTGCCAGCTGGTGCTGATCGACCGGATCCCGTTCCCGCGCCCCGACGACCCGCTGATGAGCGCCCGCCAGCGGGCCGTCGAACGCCGCGGCGGCAACGGCTTCATGTCGGTCGCGGCCACGCACGCCGCGCTGCTGCTGGCGCAAGGCGCGGGGCGGCTGATCCGCCGCGGCACCGACCGGGGGGTGGTGGCGGTCCTCGACCCGCGGCTGGTGACCGCGCGGTACGGCTCGTTCCTCGCCGCCTCGCTGCCGCCGATGTGGCGTACCACCAACCCCGCGGTCGCTCGAGCCGCCCTGGCCCGGCTGAACTCCGACGCCGCCGCCAGCTGAGCGCCGGGGGAGTGACCGTTATCACGTTAACGTGGTACGCAGCACCCAGCCGCCGAAGGCGCGACAACCCGGCCGGCGTCACACCCGCCGCAGGACCGTGGTCACCTTGCCGAGGATCGTCGCCTCGCGGCCGTCGATCGGCTCGTACGCAGCGTTGTGCGGCAGCAGCCACACCTCGCCGCCGCGGCGCTGCAGGGTCTTGACGGTGGCCTCGCCGTCGATCATCGCGGCGACGACCTCGCCGTTCTCGGCGGTGGGCTGCTGGCGTACGACGACGTAGTCGCCGTCGCAGATCGCGGCGTCGATCATCGAGTCGCCTCGCACCTCGAGCAGGAACAGCGTGCCGTCACCGACCAGCGTGCGGGGGAGCGGGAAGACCTCCTCGACCTGCTCCTCGGCCACGATCGGACCGCCGGCGGCGATCCGACCAACGAGCGGGACGTACGCGGCCTCTGGTCGTGCATCGCCCGCCCCGGTCTCGTCGAACCCGAAGTCGACCGCGGTGCCGATGGAGCGGCGAGCCGCGACGACGTCGGGCAGCAGCACCTCGAGTGCGCGGGGGCGGTGCGGGTCACGGCGCAGGAACCCGCGCTGCTCGAGCACCTTGAGCTGGTGGGCCACGGACGAGGAGCTGGTCAGCCCGACCGCGGCGCCGATCTCGCGGATGCTCGGCGGGTACCCGCGCGCTTCGATCGCGGTGCGGATCACCTCGAGCACCCGGCGCTGACGCGGGGTCAGTCCGGTCGCGTCGGCGGGCCCGTCGGGCAGCACGCTGACCGAGGAGTCGCCGGAGTCGCTGCTGGTGCGCCTGGCCATGGAGGGTCCTTTCGCTGCGCCGGTGCTGCCTCCTGCACCGTACTGATCATCGCCGTCGCGATCAAACACCTGTTCGAACGGCGTGTCGCGTCGTTGACCGGCCCGGGATGCGAGGAGAAGCGGGCTGAGCACTACCGTGACACGGCACCCTGACAACTTTCCGTTCCCGTCCACAGCACATCTTCCAGGAGGACCCGAATGGCCCGCGGCGTCGAGCCCACCCCGTCCACCCCCCGCTCGGCCGTGGTCACCGGAGCGGCCCGCGGCATCGGCCGGGCGACCGCGCAGGCCCTCGTCCGCCGCGGCTACTCCGTGGTGGTCACCGACCTCGACGGGGACAAGGCGGCCCGCACGGCGGGCGAGATCGGCGCCGTGCTCGGTCTGTCCCAGGACGTACGCGACGACTTCGGCCACACCGTGGTGGCGCGGCAGGCTCGCGAGCTGGCCCCGCTGGCGGCGTGGTTCAACAACGCCGGGGTGGGGTTCGAGGGCGACGGAGCCGACCAGCCGGCCGACGAGATCCGCACGCTCGTCGAGGTCAACCTGCTGGGAGTGCTGTGGGGCACCCAGGCTGCGGTCCGCGCCATGCGTGAACAGGCCCACGCCGGTGAGTCCCGCGGCGGCGATATCGTCCTCACCTCGTCGCTGTCGGGCCACGGTCCGGTGCCGGGCTTGTCGGTGTACGCCGCCACCAAGGCCGCCGTGCTCAGCCTCGCCAGCTCGATGCACACCGAGTTGCGCAAGGACGGGATCCGGATGCACGCCATCTGCCCGGACGGGGTCGACACCGACCTGGTCGCGCGGCTGCGCCCCGGCAGCCAGGCCAGCGCGCTGATCCACTCCGGAGGCCGGCTGCTCGGTGTCGACGAGGTGGCCGAGGCGATGGTCGCCATGATCGGCAGCCGCCGGGTGTACCGCACACTGCCCGGGTGGCGCGGCACGATGCTGCAGCTCTCGCAGATGGCGCCCGGTCCCGCCATGCGCCTCGAGCCGCTGATGCGCCGGCAGGGCAACCACGTTGCCGCCACCACCGCTCACCGGCCCCGCTAGCCCGACTTCCGGGCCGCGTACGAAGGACGGTAACGGTTCGAACACGAGTTCGAGCCCGGGTTGCTCCGGCAACTCCGCGAGCCGTACCGTCGCACACATGTTCGATCGAACGCGTATGCGAGGGGCGCGGCGGTGCACGTCTGCAGCGGCGCGAGGTTCTGTCGGTGGGGCCGTCTACACCTGGACACAACGGCTAGACCAAGGAGGTATGCCATGACCGCCGTCGTCTTGGATCATCGGCCCCGCCGCACCGCGGCACCGCGCCGACCGCGGCCACCCAGCCGGGCGGCGACGCCGAGCCGGTGTGCCCCCCCGCAGGCGGCACCGCGCGCCGCCCCGGCATGGTGGGACACCGTCGGCAGCACCGTCGGTAGCTCGGCGCTTGTCCCGGCGATCGAAGTGCCATCTGACCGGGCTCCCGCCGGACCGGGCCAGCCGCCCGCGGCACCGACCGTCTGCGAGCCTCCGCCGAAGCCGGCCACGCGCCCGATGCAACCGCTGCGGCTGACCCGACGTGGCCGCCTGCAGGCGACCCTGGCTGGCACCGCGTTCGCCGCGCTGTCGTGTCTCACGCTCGTGCCGGCGGTGGCGGCCGGCGTGGCCTCGGCCTTCACCGGCCCACCCGCGCCGGCGACCACCACCGTCATCGTCGAGCCGGGTCAGACGCTGTGGCAGGTGGCGGCTGCCGCCGACCCGGGCGGTGACACCGCCACCACCGCCACCACGGTCGCCCGGATCGCCGACGCCAACGGCCTGACCAGCGCCGCCGACCTGCGGCCCGGCCAGCGCCTGGTGGTGCCGGTCGAATGAAACACACCGACCGAGCCCCGCCGGTCGAGCCCACCGGTCGACTCACCGGCAGCGGCCCATGTCCCGGCGCTCAGCGCAGGTGACGGCCGTCGTACCCGCCGCGCGGCTCGGGCAGCCCGAACAGTCTCCCCACGGTCGGGGCGACGTCCGTCGTGTGGCCGAACAGTGCCGAGATCCTGCGCTCGACACTGGGGTGCCCGCCGCAGATCCACAGCGGGATCGGCTCGGTGGCCGGATGCCCGTGGTTGCCCGGGATCGGGTTCGACACCGGTCTCGGGTCGCTGAAGCGCCAACCGGCCCGACAGAACGCCACCAGGTCGCCGGCCAGCGGTCCCAGCCGCAGGTACGCCGGGTCGTGCACCGCCAGCACACCCTCGACACCGGTCACGACGCGGCGGATGTGCCGCACCGCACGGTCACGCTGGCCGGCGGATCCGGTCCAGTAGAGCAGGTCGGCGCCGCCGTTCTGGGCGATGACGACCTGGCCCGCCAGCAGGGGATCGGCGTCGAGCGCCGGCTGCAGCGAGACCAGGTTGTCCGGCTGCGACCAGTCCATGCTGTGATCGGCCAGCACGATCACCACGCTGCGCTCCCAGCGACCGGTGTCGTGCAGCAGATCCACGAACCGGCCGATCTGGGTGTCGGTGTCATGCAGTGCGGTCCTGCGGGCGGCTCGCACTGTGGTGCCGGTGTAGTCGGCGTGACCGAACCGGTCGATGTCGCCAAGGTTCACGAAGACGAGGTCAGGATCTGCCTCCGAGACCATCGCGATCAGCGCGTTGATCGTGAAGAAGTCCGGCGCGTGCCCCGACACTGGCACGATCGGCTCGGGCTCCCACCGGTAAGTCGCGCGGGTCCCGAAGATGCCGAAGAGGTACTCCTTGCTCAGCACCGAGCCGGTCGGGTGCCCGTGGCCGGGCAGGCGGTCGAGCAGCGTCGGCACCCGCAGGTCGCTGGGCCGGTCCAGGTTGCGGACCACCTGCTCGCCGCGGTCGTAGATCGAGTTGGCGGGCACTCCGGTGCGGTCCGGGCGCATCCCGCTCATCATCATCGTGTGGTTGGGGATCGTCTCCATGACCGGCATGGAGCGGGCCCGCGGGAACCTCAGCCCTGACGTCTTCAGCGCGAACAGGCGCGGGGTGTTGTCGGCGGTGATCTCCCCGGGGCGGCACCCGTCGATGACGAGCACGTAGACCTTGAGCCCCCGCGCAGAGGCGGCTGCCCACGGTGCGCCCGCGGCACCGGAGAGCAACGCCGCCGAGGCACCGACCCCGGCGCGTACGAAGGTGCGGCGCGACAGGGCGCCAGCGGACGACGTGACGGTCGGGCTTGACGTGTCGGTGCTCATCGCAGGGGCCCTTCGACTCGCTGGCAACGTTGCGTCCCGGCTCGGACCCCGAAGCTGATCAGGTGCTTCGACGTCGCGTTGCGCTCCTTGCGGTCGCTGATCGTGAACCAGTCCATCTGCAGCCGCGTGGGGGTCACCTCGAGCACCGAGTAGCCGTGGTCGTCGAAGTTCAGGTGCTTGACGTGCGGGTTGAGCTTCTTGAAGGCCTCCTCCACCGGGAGTGAGGACCCTGGCGGGCCGCCGGTGATGTCGTCGAGGTTGTTGCTGGTCACCGAGGTGCACACGAGTTCGACCGCCGCCGAGTTGCGGTTGAGCCGGTATGTGCCGGGGTCCCGCGGCACGTTGCACGCCCAGCTGGAGTGGATGTCGCCGGTGAGGAACACGACGTCCTGGACGCCGTTGTCGGCGATGAAGTCGAGCACCTGGCGCCGGTCGGCGGCGTAGCCGTCCCAGCTGTCGGAGTTGAACGGCACGCCCTCGCGGTTATCGGCGGAGATCCCGGTGATCTCGCTCAGCTGCTGGGGCGTGACCCCGTCGGGCAGCGGCGGCAGCTGCACGGGCGTGATCATCACCGGGTTGCCGACGAGCTTCCAGCGGTTGACCCCCGTCTGCGTGGGGTCCTGCGAGCTGGTCGGGCTGGCCTGCTTCAATCCGCGCGTGAGCCAGCCCTCCTGCCCGTCGCCGAGGATGGTGCGGGCGGGGTCGGCGATCTGCTCGTTGTTGTACTGCGACACTTGCTCGCTGCGGTACGTGCGCAGGTCGAGCATGAAGATGTCGGCCAACGACCCCAGGGACAGTCGGCGGTACGCGCGGTGACCGTCGCGCAGCACCGCCGAGCCCGACAGCCGGATCGGCATCCACTCGTCGTACGCACGTCGGGCGGCGTCGCGGCGCTCGAGGAAGTCGCCCTCGGTCTCGGGCTGGTGGTTCTCCGCGCCGGTGCGGTACATGTCGTTGGCGACCTCGTGGTCGTCCCAGGTGGTGATCCAGGGCAGCCTCTGGTGCAGCCGTTGCAGGTCGGGGTCGGTGCGGTACTGCGCGAACCGGCGCCGGTAGTCGGCCAGCGTCACCATCTCGTGGCGCGGCAGGTGGGTGCGGATGTCGCGGTCGGACTGCCCGTACCCGTACTGCCCCGGCGCGTACTCGTACACGTAGTCGCCGAGGTGCAGCACAAGGTCGAGGTCGTCGCGGTCGGCGAGGTGGCGGTACGGGGAGAAAAAGCCGGCCTGCCAGTTCGAGCACGACACCACCCCCAACCGCATCCGGGGCGAGAGCGTCTTCTCGTCGGGCATGGTGCGGGTGCGCCCCGCCGGTGAGGTCGTGCTGCCGCAGCGGAACCGGTAGTACAACCAGGTGTCGTGCGGCAGACGGGTCGCGTCCACCTTGACGGTGTGGTCGCGAGCGGCGCTGGTAGGTACGACGCCCGACCGCACGACCCGGCGGAAGCGGGCGTCGCGGGCCACCTCCCAGTGCACCCGTACGCGAGGCCCGGCACCCGAGCCCGGTGTGGCCGCCGGGGTGGGCGTGACGCGGGTCCACAGCACGACGGCGTGCGGCAGCGGGTCACCGGAGGCGACACCGTGGTGGAACTGCGGCTGGGAGGCAATGGCGGTCGCGGGGCTGGAAGCGGCTGCAGGGCCGGCGATGGCGGCGGCCCCGGCGCCGGCGGACCCGGCGAGGAAGCGGCGGCGGTCGAGGGTGCTCACGTACGCATCCAACCCTGGAGCCGCTGGGAGGTCACGGGTGCGAGCCAACAGTTAGGCGACCGTTCACCTCGGCATGGGCCCGGCCGGAACGCGAGTCCGCCGCCCCCGGTGCGTAACCGGCGTGGCGGCGGACCCGACAGGGAGGGCGACAGCTCAGCCCGAGTGACCAGCGTTGATCGAGGCTTGTTCGGCGGCGTCGGCCTCGGTGTCGGAGTCGGCGGTGGCCAGCTCGCCGCCGGTGGTCTCGAGGTGGGCGCGCACGAACCACTGGAACAGCTCGAGCTTGGAGATCTGGCCGATCACCATGTCCTCGGTGACCGCGTCGATCTCGCCGATCTCGTCCTGGGCGTCGCGATGGTCGGCGATGAGGCCGTCGTACACCACGTCGAGGGCCCCCAGGTGCTCGTCGGTGCTCGCGCGGGCCAGCGAGTAGTCGTCCCAGCTGCGGTTGGCCACGATCTCGCCCGGCGTGCCCAACGGGGGCACGCCCAGGGTGGCCATGCGCTCGGCGGTCTCGTCGACCATCGCGCGTACGTCGACGACGTGCGGGTCGATCATCTCGTGCACCGCGATGAAGTGCGGGCCGGTCACGTTCCAGTGCACGTGCTTGAGGGTGAGCGCGAGGTCGTTGAGGGCGTTGAGCCGGTCCTGCAGGATCGTGGCCACCTTGTGGCCGTCCTCGAGGTCCACCCCGGGCACGGTGTAGGAACCGGCGCTGCGGTCGGACTGCGGTGTCTTCGGGGGCGTCTTCGGGGGCATGGTCACGACCCTAGTGAACCTGTTCAGCCCGGTCGAGCCGAGTGGCTGCAGAACTTGTTCACACCTGTGAAGAAGCCTGTGCACGACGATGTGCAAAGACGTGGCGTGGTCCGCTGGTGCCTCGCGCGACCTCACCGCTGCCCGGGGATTGCGGGTCCCGGGCAGCGGCGGCGGCTCAGGCCTGGATCGAGGTGCGCTCTTCGGAGCTGGTGATCGTCACCTTGCGCGGCTTGGCCTGCTCGGCCACGGGGATGCGCAGCGTCAGTACCCCCGCGTCGTAGTCGGCCTGCAGTCGCTCGGTATCGAGGGTGTCACCCAGGAAGAGCTGGCGGGTGAACGTGCCCTGGGGTCGCTCGTTGGCGATCAGCTCGACACCGTCGCCGTTCGCGCCACGGCGCTCGGCATGCACGGTGAGCACGTTGCGTTCGACGGTCAGGTCGACGTCGTCCGGGCGTACGCCGGGCAGGTCGAGGTGGACGTAGAAGGTGTCGTCCTTGCGGTACGCGTCGATCGGCATGGCCACCGGCCGCGCGGTGGTGCCCATCCACTGCTGGGTGAGCCGGTCGAGCTCGCGGAACGGGTCGGTCCGCATCAACATCGCTACCACTTCCTTCGGTGGTGAGAGCCGGACTAGGAGTTGAGTGCGATGGACTCAACTAAGTCCAGTGATGGCGCGGTGGATGCGCGTAGTCAAGCAGGGTTTGCGAGAAGTTCCCCGTTGCCCCGTTGCCCCGTTGCCTCGTTGCCTCCCGGCCCCCTCACCCGGACGGATCTTTAGGCATTTGGGTCGCTCCGGCGACCCAAATGTCGCAAGATCCGTGCGGCTGGCGGTGGCCCGTCTGCGCTCGCTCGGTCCGACGTGGCGGTTGCACCGATCGGTCCGCGCTGACCGGTGCACCAGCCACGTCGGAAGCTGGGGTATGGCCGAGCTGGTGTACGGCAGACGAGGGCGGCCGGACGAACGCCGGCGACACGCCGGCCGGCGACACCGAACCACGCCGCCCGCACGCCTGTGACCTGCGGCGATACAGAAAATGCCGGCTCGACCGGTTGATCTCTTGCGTCGTCGTCAAGGCGCACCGTACGGTAACCACCAGATGTAGTACTTACAGCGTTGTAAGTTTCCACAGGTAGTGGCCGCTTACGCACAGCAGCACCGGCTTCGTCCCCAGCGCATCCACAGCGACGTCCCCAGCGGGCGGGCTGCGCGGTATACCCGTGGACCGGCCGCGCGACACCCGTACGAAGAGCGAGACCACGCCGCAGCAGTCTCCGACCGCTCGACCCGCCGACACCCCCGGAGGAGCCGACATGCACTGCCCGCACTGCCGCTCCACCGACACCCGGGTCCTCGACAGCCGCGTCAGCGACGACGGCGCCGCAATCCGCCGCCGGCGCTCGTGCCCGCGCTGCGAGAAGCGGTTCTCCACCGTCGAGCAGGTGCAGCTCAGCGTGGTGAAGCGTTCCGGCGTGGCCGAGCCGTTCAACCGCGACAAGGTCGTCGCCGGTGTACGCAAGGCGTGCAAGGGCCGCCCGGTCAGCGAGGACGACCTGGCCCGGCTCGGGCAGACCGTGGAGGACGAGTTGCGTGCCGCGGGCACTGCCGAGCTGCCCGCCCACGAGGTCGGGCTGGCGATCCTCGGGCCGCTGCGCGAGCTCGACGAGGTGGCGTACCTGCGCTTCGCCAGCGTCTACCGCTCGTTCGACTCCGTGCAGGACTTCGAGACCGAGATCGCCATGCTCCGCGCCGAACGCGCGCCGCTCGCCAGCGGCCCCTGAGTCACCCCGGAACCCGAGAGAAACGCCGGGTCGGCAGGGGACTGTCGGACCCGTCTGAGACGTTGAGACCAGAGCACGACGAGAGGAAAGACGCGCATGACTGAGACGGTGAGCAGCACCAGCAACGGCACCGGGCACACCAAGGGCAACGGCCTGACGGTGCAGCGGCTGTACACGACCGCGGGCGTGCACCCCTACGACGCGGTCAACTGGGAGCGCCGCGACGTCGTGCAGACCAACTGGAAGACCGGCGAGGCCGTCTTCGAGCAGCGTGGCGTGGAGTTCCCCGACTTCTGGAGCGTCAACGCCTCCACGATCGTCACCACCAAGTACTTCCGCGGCGCCGTCGGCAGCCCCGAGCGCGAGCAGTCGCTGCGCCAGCTGATCGACCGGGTCGTGCTGACGTACGGCAAGTCCGGGCGCGAGGAGGGCTACTTCGCCTCCGAGGCCGACGCCGAGGTCTTCGAGCACGAGCTGATCCACATGCTCGTGCACCAGGTGTTCAGCTTCAACAGCCCCGTGTGGTTCAACGTGGGCACGTCGAGCCCGCAGCAGGTGAGCGCCTGCCAGCCGTACGACGCGCTGGTGTCGACGCCGCAGGGTCTCGTACCGATCGGTGAGCTGGTCGAGAGCAACGCCGTGGGCACCAAGGTGTACGACGCGTCCGGACTGACCAGCGTCGTCGCGGTCAAGGCCAACGGCGTCAAGGACGTGCTGCGGCTGTACTCCAAGGCCGGCTACACCCTCGACGTGACGGCCGACCACCTGGTGTGGAAGGCCGACGACGCCTTCGGTGGTCAGTTCGTCGAGGCAGGGACGGTCGAGGTCGGCGACCTGCTGCTGCACGTCGAGCCCGAGTCAGGCGGCACGGACCGCTACACCGTGGAGATCGCCCGGATCGAGCCGATCGGCTCGATGGAGGTCTACGACATCCAGACCGAGAGCGGCGAATACCTGTCGGGCAACCTGCGGGTCCACAACTGTTTCATCCTCGCCGTCGACGACTCGATGGACTCGATCCTGAACTGGTACAAGGAGGAGGGCCTGATCTTCAAGGGCGGCTCCGGTGCCGGCCTGAACCTGTCCCGCATCCGCTCCAGCAAGGAGCTGCTGCGCTCGTCGGGCGGTACGGCGAGCGGGCCGGTGTCGTTCATGCGCGGCGCTGACGCGTCCGCGGGCACGATCAAGTCCGGCGGCGCCACCCGCCGCGCAGCCAAGATGGTCGTACTGGATGTCGACCACCCCGACATCGAGGAGTTCGTGGCGACCAAGGCGCGCGAGGAGGACAAGATCCGCGTCCTGCGCGACGCCGGGTTCGACATGGATCTCGGCGGGCAGGACATCACCTCGGTGCAGTACCAGAACGCCAACAACTCCGTGCGCGTCACCGACGAGTTCATGCGCGCGGTCGACGAGGGCACCGGTTTCGGCCTTCGCACCCGGATGACCGGCGAGGTGATCGAGACCATCGACGCCAAGAAGCTGTTCGCTGACATCGCCCAAGCCGCGTGGGCGTGCGCCGACCCCGGCATCCAGTACGACGACACGATCAACGACTGGCACACCACCCCCGACACCGGTCGGATCACCGCGTCCAACCCGTGCAGTGAATACATGCACCTCGACAACTCCAGCTGCAACCTCGCCAGCCTCAACCTGCTGACGTTCCTCGAGGACGACGGCTCGTTCGCCGCCGAGCGATTCGTGAAGGCCGTCGAGCTGGTCATCACCGCGATGGACATCTCGATCTGCTTCGCCGACTTCCCGACCCAAGCGATCGGCGACACCACCCGGGCCTACCGCCAGCTCGGCATCGGCTACGCCAACCTGGGTGCGCTGCTGATGGCGTCGGGCCTGGCGTACGACTCCGATGGCGGCCGCGCCCTGGCGGCCAGCATCACCAGCCTGATGACCGGCACGTCCTACAAGCGCTCTGCCGAGCTGGCCGGCGTCGTCGGCCCGTACGACGGCTTCGCCCGCAACGCCGGGGCCCACACCCGGGTGATGCGCAAGCACCAGGCCGCCAACGACGCAGCCCGCACCGTGCACGCCATGGACAAGGACGTGCACCAGGTCGCAACAAATGGCTGGCAGAAATGCCTGGAAATCGGTGCCAAAAATGGCTGGCGAAATGCACAAGCCTCAGTGATCGCTCCGACCGGAACGATAGGCTTCATGCTTGACTGCGATACCACTGGAATTGAACCAGACTTTTCCTTGGTCAAATTCAAGAAACTCGTCGGCGGTGGCTCGATGCAGATCGTCAACCAGACGGTCCCGCGGGCGCTGCGCAAGCTCGGGTACGCCGAGGAGACCGTCGAGGCGATCGTGGAGTACATCTCCCAGCACGGCCACGTGATCGACGCGCCAGGGCTCAAGCGTGAGCACTACGACGTGTTCGACTGCGCGATGGGGGAGCGGGCCATCAAGCCGATGGGTCACGTGCGGATGATGGCGGCCGCGCAACCTTTCATTTCCGGCGCCATAAGCAAAACTGTAAATTTGCCTGAATCGGCAACAGTAGAGGAAATTGCCGACGTCTATTACCAGGGCTGGAAGCTCGGACTGAAAGCCCTCGCTGTCTACCGCGACAACTGCAAGGTCGGGCAGCCGCTGGCCGACGGCAGGGCCAAGAGGGTCACGGCCGAGGAGCCTGCGGTGGCGATCGTCGAGCGTCCCGTACGCAAGCGGCTGCCGAAGTCGCGTCCCTCGCTCACCACGTCGTTCACCGTGGGCGGCGCCGAGGGCTACATGACGGCCGGCTCGTACCCCGACGACGGCCTCGGTGAGGTGTTCCTCAAGCTCGGCAAGCAGGGTTCGACCCTGGCCGGGGTGATGGATGCCTTCTCGATGGCGATCTCGATCTCGCTGCAGTACGGCGTTCCGCTGGAGACGTACGTCTCGAAGTTCACCAACATGAAGTTCGAGCCGGCCGGCCTCACCGACGACCCGGACATCCGGATGAGCCAGTCGGTGATGGACTACGTCTTCCGCCGCCTGGCGCTGGACCACTTGACCTTCGAGCAGCGTTCGGGCCTTGGCATCTACTCCGCCGAGGAGCGCCAGCGTCAGCTGGAGACGGGCTCGTACGAGGCGCCGGTGGTCGACGAAGAGCCACTCGCCGACGCCGGAGAAGCCGAGTCGCTGAAGGGCTCGACGCGTCCGGAGCCAGCCCCGTCCGTGGAGGCCGCGGCGGTCAAGCCAGCACCTCGGGAGGTGCACACCTCCGCCGAGCTGCTCGAAGCGATCACCGGGTCCAGCGTCGACTCACCGCTGTGCTTCACCTGCGGCACGAAGATGCGGCCGGCGGGCAGTTGCTTCGTGTGTGAGGGGTGCGGAAGTACGAGCGGCTGCAGCTGAGCAGAAGTCGTCGGCGCTGGCGGGCTGAAGCGGAGTCTCCGGTTCCGCCGGTGCGCACGAGCCGTAGCGGGGCTGTTGCGAAGCTCAGGCGCGCTCAAGGAACTCGGCAATTTCGTGTACGAACGCTTCCAGTGGCTCAAGGTCCGCGAGTCGCGCAAGAACGATTGAGTCGTCCACGTCGACGTACTCATGGACGAGAACGTATCGAAAGCCCACCGCCAGGCGCATCGACTCCGCTGTCGCTGCGGTCACCGCCTGATGCTTACCCAGAAGCCGCACGACGCCGGCGTTGTCCGACGGCGGCCCCCACCCCTGCGTGGCGCAAAGATGCTGAGCAATGTCGATGGCGGCTTCGATGGCCGTCACGAACGTGTACTTGATGAGCCGTCCCGGCGAGTCCGGAGACTGGTTTTCATGAGTCACCCTGCCTCTGGCAGGGTGTGTTTGTGATCGTAGTGGAGTTTCTCGACGGCTTCGGGGGTGAAGTCGTCGAGGTGCTCGTGGGGGCGCTCGGTGTTGAACCAGACGACCCATTGGGCGGTGCCGATCTCGACGTGGTCGACGTCGCG